>Ga0075425_100000004_pt1 | contig 280308 bp, 242 predicted proteins | sample SoiMethybrSBSTD4_FD_75300 | JGI IMG/M metagenome (GOLD analysis project Ga0075425, IMG submission 75300) | Bulk soil microbial communities from a Populus tree surrounding site in Tennessee, USA - Soil MetaG P. TD hybrid SBSTD4 | ecosystem: Environmental > Terrestrial > Soil > Tree plantation...
CCGATGTCGCACGTGTCGTCGTTGTTCGTCGACGTCGGCAGCAGACCGTTGTTGAACGTTGCATTCGGCTGGACCCGGTAGGTCCCGCCGGCGAAGGCGGAGCCTGCTACCAGGAGAACCGCCATCAGAACGATCAGTTTTTTCATTTCTTTCTCCTACACATCAAACGTTGAGTTTCTGCTGTGGATCGGGTCACCCTCTGTCGACGATATGATCACCTCCCGCGCCAGATTTGATCTTTGATTTATTCCAAGTTCTCGAAAAATTTCGCTACACGATATGGCGATTTATTCGCCAAGTCAATACCTAAAACGCAATTTTATGGGGTTACGCCATACGGCTCACCCGGCGAAATTTCGCGGATTATACCCAAAACCCTCCCCGGCACAACCCCGAATCACTTCTTTTTTGAAGCACTTGCCGGACGCTTTCACGTCCCGTACCCAAAAAAAAGCGAGGCCTTCCGGCCTCGCTCTCGCGCCGATCCCGAGGGATCCGCTCACTTCGTCTTCGTCGCTCCCCGGTTGAGGAAGACGTGGATCGAGCCGTCCTTCTGGGCGAAGGCGCCCTTCGTCGACGACTCGTACATCAGGATCACGTCGGGCAGGCCGTCGTTGTTGACGTCGGCCACGAGCAGGTCGTAGTTCGTGTTCGGGGCGATCGTCAGCCCCTCGACCTTCGCGCGCGTGAAGCCGCCCTTGCCGTCGCCGAGCATCAGCACGGCCTCGCGCGGGTTGTAGCGCGTGTACATGAAGTCGCGGTTGCCGTCGTGGTCGAAGTCGCCCGCCCCCATCCCCCACACGGCGTTGTTGCCGGCCCAGCGGACGATGGGCGTGCGCTTCGGCTCCTTGTCGGCGAAGCTGATGCGGTCGACGCCGACGATGGTCGTCACCGGCGGCGGGGCCACGATCTGCTCGGGGAGATCGGTCGGCCAGAAACGGATGTAGGAGACGATGGCGTCGTCGCGTTTCGCGGAGCTGAATTTGCCGGCGGTGCTGGCGTAGTAGTAGCCCATCCCCGGCACGACGGCGCCGTCGGTGTAGGACGAGGCCCACTCCTTCGGCCCCTTGCTCAGGATCAGGCTGGAGGTGCCGCCGAAGAAAACGCTGGCCGTGTAGAAGTCGGGCGTCTTGTCGCCGTTGAAGTTGCCGATGGAGAGCCAGTCGCCGGCGATGGGCGTAGAGCGAGGGACGACGTCGACGTTCTCCCAGCGCTTGCCGTGATCGCGGTTGAGGAGCACGCGCATGCGGCTGTCGGAGACGTCGCCTTTCTGGCGGGCCGAGGTCGGGCCTTCGCCGATGGCCACGACGTCGGGCCAGCCGTCGCCGTCGACGTCGGCGATCATGACCCGCCGGGTCGGGAAGCCGGTGGTGGGCACCCCGTTGGTGACCTCGGTGAAGTTGCCCTTGCCGTCGCCGAGGAAGATGAAGACGCCGGTGAGATGGACGCCGAAAGCCAAGTCCATCTTTCCGTCATGATTGAAATCAGCGGCGACCACGCTTCCGTAGTCGACGCCGCGCGGAAACTTGGCCTCGGCCCAGTATTTCCAGTGGCCCTTGCAGTCGCCGAGGAAGATGGCCGGGACGTTGCCGCCGGCGCGCTCCGGCGGAGCGATGATGTCGGGGCAGCCGTCGCCGTTCATGTCCGCCACCGCGCCGTTGTTGCGCCACGAGCCCGAGGTGGGCAGCCCTTCCGACGACTCCTCGAAGCGCACCGTGACGTCGTTGTCCTTCGGCGTGGTCTCGAAGAACTCCGTGCGCATGCTCTTGAAGTAGTCGATCTGCTTCTCCGGGTACTTGGTGGTGACCTTCGGATTGGTCATGGCCGACATCTCCTCGGCCGTGGCCTCGGGCATCCACACCCACACGTACTTGTCGTTCTGCTGATAGAGCTCCTTCTGGACGTTGACGAAGCCGAAGGGACGAACGAAGCCCGGCTCGACGTCGTCGTAGTTCGCCCACCGGCGATCGAACTTCTCGATCGTGAACGAGCGGCCGAAGCGCCAGAACTTCTTCGCCGGATCGGGATTCAGTCCCGGATCCTCGGCCGTGCCGAGACGCTCCTTGCGCTGCTCCGGCGTCTCCGGGCGGATGTATTTCGGCTCTCCCCCGTCGATCGTCTGCGCGGCGGACGGCTGCGGCGCGGGCGCGCTCGGCGCCGGCGCGGGCTGCGCCAGCAGGCTCCAGGCGGCCAACGCCGACAGGGCAATCATCAACTTCCGTACGAACATGAGGTCTCCTTAAGCTTTTTGCGATTCAGATCAGATCTGCCAGGGTGGCCTGCGCCCGGCGAAAAAACAGAAGACCGCCGGCGAACAGCACCGCCGCCACGACCAGCAGAAATACGACTGACCCGACAGAAGGTAATGCGGCGGACAAAATTGCGCTGCGGAACAAACCGAGCAGAGGCGTCATCGGATTCCAGGCGAAGAGCCGGGCGAAGCGGTCCGAGACGGGATAGAGGATGGGACTGAGGTAGAAGACGATGGAGAGAAGGAAGCCGAGGATCGGCAGGAGATCGCGGAAGAAGACGTACACCGTGGCCAGGAACCAGCCGATGCCGGCCTGCAGCGCGAACTGAAAGAGGAGCGCCACGGGCAGGAGCCAGATCAGCCGCGGCACGGTCCCCCGCAAGGCCAGGAACACTATAAAGAGAAGGAGGCCGATGACCTCGAAGATGATGGCCGAGGCATGGGGGACGACCACGAGCAGCTCGCTGCGGAACGAGAGGCGGCGCACCATGGGAGCGTTCTCGACGATGGAGGTGGTGGAGCGGACGATCCCCTCGTTGATGGCCAGCCAGGGGATCAGCCCGGTGATGAGGAAGCGGATGTAGCCGTCGTTGCCGGCGGCGGGGCCGCGGGTGAACATGTAGGTGAAGACGAACCAGTAGACGGCGACCAGGCTCAGCGGCTGCAGGACAGCCCAGAAAATGCCGAGGGCGGAGCCGGTGAATCGCGCGCGGAAGTCTCGTCTGACGAGCTCCCGGAGGAGGTGGAGATTCCTGGTCGTGGAGGGCCTCCGGACTTGACAGAATCGCCCGTAGTCCGTAGATTGAGCGCGAGTTTATTTTTCAATAGCATAAAAGTCAACGAAACCCGCATGAACAGGCCAGCGCAACTCGAGCTCGTCGGACGGAAAATCCGGCAGCTTCGCCGTCAGCGAAAGCTGACCCAGGTGGAGCTCGCGGAGCGGATCGGAATTCATCAGTCCGATCTCTCGCGCATGGAGCAGGGCGAGTACAAAGTGGGCCTCGATACGCTGCTCAAGATCTTGGGCACGTTCGACATGAGCATCGGCGAGTTCTTCGAAGAGGGCAACCGCGAACAGACTCTCTTCGAGAAGATGAAGAACCTCAGCCCGGCAGCACAGAAAGAGGTGGAGAGCTTCATCGAATTCAAGCGAGCGCAGGAGCTCGACGGCGGTTGGGACGCAGACGGTGGGGATAGCGAGGGTGGCGATGTCTGACGCGATGAGAGCCGAAGAGCTGCGGAAACTGGCACTGGCGAAGCACCGGGCCGGCGAGATCGACGATGCGATCGCGATCTACGACCAGGCCATGGAGCTGGCCGACGACGAGGAAGCGCGCGAGCTGATCACGATCAACAAGGCCGACGCCATGATCCAGGTCCAGCGCACGGGCCCGGAAGTGCAGGCCCTTCCGGCGATCGTGATGCGCCGGCGCAAGGCCCACCACACATTCCTGGCCGCGTACGCGCTCGTGTTCAAGTACCGCATGGCCAACGAGCTGAAGCGGGCCACGTTCTACGGCGAGCTCGCCCTCAAGTGCGCCGAGGAAGCCGACGAGCCGTTCTGGACCGGCGCGGCCCTCAACGAGCTCGGGTCGATCTACGACACCGACTCGCAGTTCGACAAGGCCATCAACTGCTTCGAGCGCGCCGTGGCCCTGATCGAGAAGATCGAAGATCCGTCGGCCCACGACTCCTCGTACGGCACCGCGCTCGAGAACCTCGGCGCCGCCAAGATCACCAACGGCGAGTCGGCGGAAGGGATCGCCCTGATCGAGCGCGGCCTCGCCTACATCGTCGATCCGTCGTACCGCGCCGAAGCCTTCGTCGATCTCTGCTATGGCTTCCTGGCCCTCGAGAATCTCGAGAAGGCCCGCTCCTACGGCGAGGCCGGTCTCGACCTGGCCACCGATCCGCGCCAGATCCGCAACGCTCATTACCTGCTCGGCGAGGTCTACTACAAGCTCGACGATCTCGACCGGGCCAGCTTCCACTTCGACGAGCTTTGCCGCTTCTACCCCGAGTTCCGGAACCTGAAGTCTCTGCTCTTCGCCATCGACTTGCGGTCGATGGTGAATCTCAAACTATGAAACGCCTCCTCCTCGTTCTCGCCTTCGTGCTGCTGCCCACCGCGCTCTTCGCGCAGGTCGCGGACCGCGACGTGCTCCTGACGCCGGACGGCACGCTGTACACGATCGAGAGCAAGGCGGACACGGTCAACGAGGCGAACCGCTACCTCACCCTGACCGTCACCCACAGCAACAAGTCGACGACGACGAGCGTCATCCCCGACACGACCAAGGGCGGCACGAACTGGCGCCCGGCCCTGACCTACGACGCCGACACGAACACACTCTTCGTGTTCTGGATCAACACCCCGAACGGCCTCTCCAGCGAGTTGATGTTCACGTCGTACCGCGACGAGAAGTGGCAGCCCGCCGTCGGCGTCGACGAGCAGACCTACAACCTCTGCACGAACCTCCGCATCGCCGTGACCCGCAAGGTCTCCACACTGCAGAAGGACGGCTCGTACGCCGACGCTCCCCAGCTCCTCGTGCACGCCGTGTGGTGGGAGCTCCTCGGCACGACCGAGCACGCCCGCTACGCGATGTTCGTCATCGAGAACTCGAAGGTGAAGAGCTACGAGTTGCACGACCTCTCCGAGTTCGGCATCTACCCCGACATGCCCTTCACCGTCGGCAAGGACTTCAACCCCGAGATCCTCCGCCACCCGGCCATCATCGAAGGAACCGACTCCGTCGACGTGCTCTTCGGCGACGTCGAGCGCGTCACCATGAACCGCGTGACGCTGCGCCCGATCGTCGACGGCCGGCTGCACATCCCCGTCGGCCACCGCGGCGGCCCCCCCTTCGCGCCTCCGCAGACGTTCAGCGCCAACTGGACCGGCCGCATCTCCACGATCGCCTCCGGACCGACCCTGGTCATGTACAACGTCGGCAGCGATACCGCGGGCTACGTGATGTACAGCAACGGCAACTGGAGCGACGTGCGCACGCTGCCGCTGAACACCACGTTCTCCGGCGCCGACGCCGTGGCCGCGATCACGCGGATGCTCGCCCAGCAGTAGCCGGCGGCGCTCCTCCTCAGATGTGCGGCTTCGACCTCGTCACCGAGGTGATGATGCCCACTCCGAGCAGCGCCAGACAGCCGATGGCGATCCACACCGGCTTCACGTGCAGCATGTAGGCGGCGATGGCGGCGGCGGCAATGAGGATCACCCAGCCGAGCACGGAAAGGTTGAACCAGTTCACGACAGCGTGCTGAGCAACGCCGGTGCCAGGAATTTAGGAAGGTAGGGGCGCACAGCGTGCGCCCACAGAGGTGCCGGTTACGAGCGCATGGCCATGAAGGCGATGATGAGCGCGTAGATGACCAGCGACTCGATCAGGGCCAGGCCGATGATCATGGCCGTGCGGATGGCGCCGCCGGCGGAAGGGTTGCGGGCGATGCCGTCGCACGCCGCGGCGATGCTGCGTCCCTGACCGATCGCGCCCGCCGCCGCGGCGATGCCGAGCAGGAAGGCCGCCGAGACCAGGTTCCAGCGCACGCCCGTCGGCGCGGCCGCCGCCGGCTCCTGCGCGAACGCCGACGCCGCCAGCAGCAGCACGGCGATCGTCATGAAGATCATTTTCTTGTTCACTTTCGAGATCCTCCTTCTTCTCTTTCTCTAATGTTCTTCCGTGGCGACGGCGCCGACTACGCTGAGGTACACCATCGTCAGCATGATGAAGACGAATGTCTGGAGCACCGCTCCGAAGATGCCCAGGGCCATCATCGGCCAGGGGACGATCACCGGCACGAGGCCCATGAAGATCCCCGTGGCGGTGTGCTCGCCGAAGATGTTGCCGAAGAGACGCATGCCCAGGGAGAGCATGCGCGCGAAGTTGCCGACCATCTCGATCGGGAACATCAGCGGCGCCAGCCACCACACCGGGCCGGCGAAGTGCTTGAGGTAGTGCAGAAGCCCCTGCGTCTTGATGCCCTGGTAGTTGAAGTAGAGGAACGAGGAGATCGACAGGGCGAAGGTCGTGTTGGGATTGCTCGTCGGCGGCTGCAGGAAGTAGAAGAGGCCGAAGATGTTCGAGATGAAGATGAACACGGTGAAGGCGCAGATCACCGGCAGGAAGCGATCGCTGCCGTGTCCGATGATGTCGTGCATCATGTCCCGCAGCCCGGTGATGAGAAGCTCCAGGGTCTGCTGCAGCGGGCCGGGATTGTCGCGGGAGAGGCGGCGCGTGGCCAGGGGGAAGAGGATCAGGCAGATGACGAAGACCAGGCCGGCCATGAGGACGTGGTCGGGCACGTCGACGCCGAAGGCGTGGCGCCAGATGTACTTGTTGAACGGTTCGTAGAGGATCGAGCTTTCGTGTTCCATTCAGCTATCTGAAGACCGAGTACGCAGCTTCACCGATGATTCCCACCACCACCACCGAGAATCCGAGCAACACACTAACCGCATCGAAACGGGCGACGAAGATCGTGACCGAGATCGCCACACCCAGGAGAACGAAGCGCGCCAGGGCCCGCAGCGTGAGTCTCCGAGTGTGAAGGTGCGGCGACGGCTGCAGGACGGTCGCGAGGATCTCCTCCAGCCAAAGGAAGCTGATCATAGTCACGGCTGCACTGCAAGTCAATCCGATGAGAGCGCTGAATCCGCGGGCGATGACGATGACGACGGCGAAGACGAAGTAGGCGCCGACGCTGACGCGCTTCACGCGCGCGATGACGGCCAGCTCCTCGGCCTCAGACATCCTTCCGCAGCCCGACCCGGAAGAGTTGCACGAAGGCCGCGGCGATGCCGAGAGCGGTGCCCGCGACTTTGCCCCACGGACCGATGCCGAAGAGTTTGTCGGCGCCGAGCCCAATCAGGAATCCCGCCGCAATCGCCGCCGGGAAAAGGATCGCCAGCGCCCACGCCTCGGCGAGGAAGTTCCAGTTGGGCGGCTTCTCAGCGTCCGACATTGCTGGCGACCGCGATGGCCCTCGACGACACCCCCGCGCCGTCGACGAGCGGCGCGGGCCAGATGCCGAGAGCCAGCGTCACGATCAGGCAGACGGCGGCGACGAAGCGCAGTGGCGACGTGATGGCCACGTCGGCATCGCGCCCCTCGCGCAGGTACATGGCCACGACGAGGCGCAGGTAATAGAACATCGACACCGCCGACATCAGCACGGCGATGACGGCCAGCCAGCCGAAGCCCGACTGCACCGCGGCGGCGAAGAGGAAGTACTTGCCGATGAAGCCGGCCGTCGGCGGGATGCCGCCGAGCGACAAAAGAAAGATGACCATGGCGAAGGCGAAGAAGGGGGCGCGGCGGTGCAGGCCCTCGAAGTCGTCGACGCGCTCGCCGGCGTACTCGTGACGGCGCAGCATCAGCACGGTCGCCCAGATGCCGAGGTTGGCGAAGACGTAGACGAGCGAGTAGACGAGGATGCCGCGCAGGCCGGTGTTGTTCAGGGCGATGATGCCCAGAAGGACATAGCCTGCATGGGCGATCGACGAGTAGGCCAGCATGCGCTTGACGTTGTCCTGGGTGATGGCGGCGAGGTTGCCGAGGACCATGGAGAGCGCGGCGATCGTGGCCAGGACGTTGCTCCAGTCGAGCTGGAAGTCGTGCAGGGCCACGTAGAAGATGCGCGCGAAGATGGCGAAGGCGGCGGCCTTCGATCCCGTGGAGAGGAAGGCGGTGATCGGCGTCGGCGCGCCCTCGTAGACGTCGGGCGTCCAGACGTGGAACGGCGCCGCGGCGATCTTGAAGCAGAGGCCCGCGCCGAGAAGCATGATCCCGAACATCAGGGCGTCGTTGCTGACGATGGTCGACATCGCCGCGGCCACTTTGAAGAGGTTGAGCGAGCCGCAGACGCCGTAGATGAGCGAAAGACCATACAGCAGGATGGCCGAGCTGACCGCGCCGAGGACGAAGTACTTCATGGCCGCCTCGGTCGACTTCAGCTCGTTCTTGTAGAACCCGGCCAGGATGTAGCTCGACAGCGACATCAGCTCCAGACCGATCCAGATGGCGATGAGGTTCAGGCCCGAGACCATGAACATCATGCCCAGCAGCGCGAAGGCGATCAGCGAGTAGTACTCCCACGGCGAGTAGCGCGACTCGGCCAGGAAATCGTCGGAGAGCAGGACGATCAGGGCCATGATCGCGCAGAAGAGGAGCTTGAAGAAGACGGCGAAGGAGTCGAGCGCGAACATGCCGTTCAGCATCGCCGACGGCGTCATGTCGCTCACGGCCCACGAGCAGGCCAGCACCGAGCCGGCGGTGACGGCGATGACGAAGAGCGTGGCCCACTTCGCCGACCACTCCGACTCCCGGAAGCCGGCCACCGGCGCCAGGAGGAGCAGCGATGCCGCGATCGTCAGGACGATCTCGGGCATCATGAAGATGGCGTCGGACCAGATCATTTCGCGGCCTCGAGCGTGTGCGCGGCCGGGCCGTTCACCTTGGCGATCACGTAGTTCACCGGCTCCTCGATCATGTCGAAGAACGGCTTCGGATAGACGCCGATCCAGACCATGCAGACGATGAGCGCGACCATCAGTCCGAGCTCGCGGCGGTTCACGTCGCGCACGGCGCGGTTGGCGGGGTTGTCGAGCGGACCCCAGAAGACGCGCTGGTAGAGCCACAGCAGGTAGGCGGCGCCGAGGACGATGCCGATCGAGGCCAGCGACGCCCACACCAGCGAGCGGTTGGCCGCGCCGAGGAGAATGGTGAACTCGCCGATGAATCCGTTCAGCGCCGGCAAGCCCATCGACGACAGCGCGGCGATGAGGAAGAGCGCCGCGTACATCGGCATCTGCTTGGCCAGTCCGCCGTACTCCGCGATCATGCGCGTGTGCCGGCGCTCGTAGATGATGCCGACGAGCAGGAAGAGCGCGCCGGTGGAGATGCCGTGGTTGATCATCTGCAGCACCGAGCCGCGCATGCCCATGGGGTTGAGGGCGAACATCCCCAGCATGACGAAGCCGAGGTGCGAGACCGAGGAGTAGGCGACGAGCTTCTTCATGTCCTTCTGCACGAGCGACACGAGCGCGCCGTAGATGATGCCGATGATGGAGAGCCCCACCACCCACGGCAGCCACTGCTTCGTGCCGTCGGGAAGAATGGGCAGCGCGAAGCGCACGAAGCCGTATGTCCCCATCTTCAGCAGGACGGCGGCCAGGATGATCGAGCCCGCCGTCGGCGCCTCCACGTGCGCGTCGGGCAGCCAGGTATGGAACGGGAACATCGGCACCTTGATGGCGAAGCCGAAGAAAAATCCGAGGAAGAGCCAGAACTGCAGGTCGGCCGGAATGAGATGCCCGATGTTGTGGAACTGCAGCACGGAGAACGTGGCCGCGTTGCCGAGGCCCTTGATGCCGAGGAAGGGAATGCCCGTGGAGTTGAAGAAGTAGAGGCCGAGGATCGACAGCAGCATCAGCACCGATCCGGCCAGCGTGTAGAGGAAGAACTTGATGGCCGCGTAGAGCTTCCGCGGCCCGCCCCAGATGCCGATGATGAAGTACATCGGCACGAGCATGATTTCCCAGAAGACGTAGAAGAGGAAGAAGTCGAGCGCGCAGAAGGTGCCGATCATCCCCGTCTGCAGCAGGAGCAGCAGGACGTAGTACTCCTTCTGGCGGTGGTCGATGGCCGAGAACGAGGAGATGATGGCGATGAGGCCCATCAGCGTGGTCATGAGGATCAAGAGGATGGCGATGCCGTCCACGCCGAAGTCGTACTTCACGCCGAGCGAGGGAATCCAGTCGGTGACGAAGCGGAACTGGAAGATGTTCTTGCCGGTGGCCTTCGCATCGAAGCCCGTCCAGAGGTAGATCGAGGCCAGGAAGTCGGCCAGGGCGAAGGCCGTGGCCATCCAGCGGATCGCCCCCGGCTTGTCCTTCGGCACGAAGAAGAGGATCAGCAGCGCGCCGACCAGGGGGAGGTAGGTGATGATGTTGAGAATGCCCACTCTTCGTTCTCCTCGACGTTGACTATTGCGGCTTCAAAAACAGGTAGATGACGGCGATGAGGACGATGCCGGCGCCCATGACCAGGGCGTAGTTCTGCACCACGCCGCTCTGCATTCTGCGGAAGAAGCGCGAGGCGCCGCGCGCCGAGTCGGCCACGCCGTTGACCAGACCGTCGACGACGTACTTGTCGAAGAGGTTCGATCCGTGCCCGAGCGGGAAGACGGTGATGTGCCGGGTCAGGTTGACCAGGCCGTCGACGACCCAGATGTCGAACCACCAGAGGAAGCGGGCCAGGAGCAGCGTGCCCGCCACGGCGGTGGCGTTGTAGATCTCGTCGACGTAGTACTTGTTGATGAGCGCTTTGTGCAGCCACGAGGCGCGCGCGGCGATCTTCTTCGGCAGCGCCCACTCCGGATCGCGCTGGTAGAAGCGCCAGGCCAGGGTGATGCCGAAGGCGGCCACGGCGACGGAGATGAGCATCAGCAGCCACTCCGTGGAGTGCGAGGCCAGGCCGAACTCGAAGGGCACGCCGCCGAGCGGCAGGAGCACCGGCTCGAGCCAGTGCTGGAAGCGCGTCGGATGCGCGCCGCCGAGGATGGCCGGGAGGCCGACGAAGCCGCCGAGGATGGCCAGAACGGCCAGGATCGCCAGCACGCCCGTCATCGACAGCGGCGACTCATGCGGCGCGTGCGCGTGCACGTGATGGCCGTGGGCCTTGTCGAGGTGCTCGTCGCCTTCGTCGAGGTGGCGGCGGTCGGGGATGAGATTGTGTCCGGCGTGCTCCGGCTCGGAGGTTTCGATCCCCTCGACCTGCCCGCCGCGGTAGGTGCCGGAAAAGGTCATGAAGTAGAGGCGGAACATGTAGAAGGCCGTAATTCCGGCCGTGATCACACCGACAGCCCACACCGCCCAGTGGTACTCCCACGCCGCGGCCAGGATCTCGTCCTTGGAGAAAAAACCGGCCAGCGGCGGGACGCCGGCGATGGCGATCGTGGCCACGAGCATCGTCCAGTGCGTGCGCGGCATGGACTGCCTGAGGCCGCCCATCTTCTTCATGTCCTGCTCGCCGCCGCAGCCGTGGATCACGCTGCCTGCGCCGAGGAAGAGGCAAGCCTTGAAGAAGGCATGGGTCATCACGTGAAAGATGGCCGCGGTGAAGGCGCCGACGCCGGCGGCCAGGAACATGTAGCCGAGTTGGGAGACGGTCGAATAGGCCAGGACTTTCTTGATGTCGTTCTGGGCCATGCCGATGGTGGCGGCGAAGATGGCCGTGGCCGCGCCCACGATGGCCACGACCGCCGCCGCCGTCGGCGAGAGGCGGAAGAGCACGTTCGAGCGTACGACCATGTAGACGCCGGCCGTGACCATCGTGGCGGCGTGGATCAGCGCGGAGACGGGCGTCGGGCCGGCCATGGCGTCGGGCAGCCAGACGTAGAGCGGGATCTGCGCGCTCTTCCCGCACGCGCCGACGAAGAGCAGCAGGCAGATGGCCGTGGCCGCGCCCGCGTACTGCTGCGGATGCGCGGCGGCCATGGCGAAGACCTTGCCGTAGTCGGCGCTGCCGAAGGTGTTGAAGATGAGGAAGATCCCGAGGACGAAGCCGAAGTCGCCGATGCGGTTGACGATGAACGCTTTCTTCCCGGCGTCGGCGGCGAAGTTCTTGTCGTAGTAGAAGCCGATGAGGAGGTACGAGCAGAGGCCGACGCCCTCCCAGCCGACGAACATGACCACGTAGTTCGCGCCGAGGACCAGGAGCAGCATCATGAACATGAAGAGGTTCAGGTACGTGAAGAAGCGCGTGTACCCCTCTTCGTGGGCCATGTAGCCGGTGGCGTAGATGTGGATGAGGAAGCCGACGACCGTGACGATCAGCAGCATCGTGCACGAGAGCGGATCGATGCGCAGGGCGAAGTTGATGCCCGGGATCCACGAGTAGTACGCGTGCTCGAAGGCCGCTTCGGCGCCGCGATAACTCCACACGGTCCACAGCGCGAGCAACGCGGAGAGGCCGGTGGTGCCGAGGGCGAAGAGGTTCGTGATGGTCCGGTTTTTCTTCTCCAGCGGCGTCACGAAGGCGCGCACGCCGTTGACGAGCGCGCCGAGGGCGGGCAGCAGGATGATGGCCACGAGGATCGAGGGATTAACCATTCAGTTCCCTCGCCTCGTCGACGTTGATCGTGCTGCGCAGCCGGTAGAGCTGGATGATGATGGCCAGCCCCACCGCCGCCTCCCCCGCCGCCACGGTGATGATGAAGATGGCGAAGACCTGCCCTTCGAGCGATCCGAGCCGCGCGGAGAACGCCACCAGGTTGATGTTGACGGCGTTGAGCATCAGCTCGATGGCCATCAGCACGGTGATCATGTTCCGGCGGATGATCACGCCGATCAGCCCGACCGTGAAGAGCGTCCCCGAAAGCATCAGATAGGCGGCCGTGCTCGGCGCGGCTTCAACCACCGAATGCCTCCTTCACTTCTTTCTCCGTCTCCGCCCGCTCCAGGATGAAGTCGGGCGCGGTCTCTTCCTCCACCGCGCTCAGCTCGCGCTTGCCGATGACGATAGCCCCGATCATGGCCACGAGCAGGAAGAGCGAGGCCACCTCGAAGGGCACGAGGTAGTCGCGGTACAGCGCCATGGCCACGGCCTCGGAGTTCCCCTCCACTCGCTGCCGGCGTACGACGTGGCCGCGGCGCACGCGCGTGGTGGAGACGGTCTTGAGCTTCGTCTCGCTGTCCGCCGCCGGATCGGCGTACGCGCCCGGCCGCACGACGCTGAAGAGGAGGATGAAGAGCGCCAGCCCGACGGCGAAGCCGCCCTTCCAGAAGGCGGAGAGGACGCGCTCCTCCGGCAGATGCCGGACGTTGATGAGCATGACCACGAAGAGGAAGAGGACCATGATGCCGCCGGCGTAGACGAGCACCTGCACGGCGCCGACGAACTCGGCCCCCTTCATGACGAAGAGCACCGCCACGCAGAGGAAGGTCAACAGGAGGAAGAGCGCCGAATGCACGGGGTTGCGCATGGAGATGACGAGGATCGACGCGGCCACGGCCACGGTGCCGATGATGAGGAAGATCAATAATGCCGGCGTCACCGCGTCACCCCCAGAGAAACTCGGAACGCAGAATGCGAATGCAGAATGAAGAAAACGCGGAGCGCCTTGGCCGACGGTCTTCCGTTTTCTACATTCTCCATTCGCATTCTGCGTTCTAAATTTCCGTGGCCCATCACCGCGCCTCCCCCTCGATCGCCGGCAGCTCCCCGCCCGGCAGCTCCGTCGTCTCCGGCCGCTCCTCCCAATACTCGAGCTGCTGCATGTTGAAGTAGAGATCGTTGCGGTCGTACGTGGCCAGCTCGTAGGTCTTCGTCGTCAGCCAGATCGACTTCGGCTTCGTCGGGCAGGCCTCTTCGCAGAGCGAGCAGAACATGCAGCGCTTCACGTCGATGTCGTAGCGGTCGAGGACCTTCAACTTCTTCTGCTTGCCATCGACCTCGCGCATCTCGTCGTGGACGTCGATGTAGATGATGTCGATGGGGCAGGCCACCGCGCACAACTTGCAGGCGATGCAGCGGTCGAAGGAGAAGCGGAACATTCCTCGGAAGCGGTTCGCCGGCTCGATCCGCTCCTCGGGGTAGCGGATCGTCACCTTCGGCTTCCACAGCTCGCGCCACGTCGTTCTCAGCCCCTCAAGAAAATCGAGGAGGAGGAACCTGTCGCTCCAACTAGGCTTCGGATACTCGACTTGCATGAACCACCTTTGGCCGCGGACGGAAGAGATAGAAGGCCGTAAGGACGATGGCGCCGCCGCCGAACCAGTAGAGCAGGCGCTCCTGCCCGGCCAGGACGATGATGCCGGTGACGAAGATGTTGCCGAGAGCGAGGGGGATCATCCACTTCCACCCGAGGTCCATGAGCTGATCGAAGCGGAAGCGGGGGAACGTGGCCCGGAACCAGACGTACATCATCATGAAGGCCATGACCTTCGCGGTGAAGATGGCGCAGCCGAGGAGGCCGCCCCAGAGACCCCAGGAGCGCAGCACGTCCGTGGTGAGACCGACGCCGAACATGCCCAGCGTCCAGCCGCCGAAGAAGAGGCTGACCATGAGGCAACAGTTGACCAGCATCGCGGAGTATTCGGCGAGCATGAAGAAGGCGAACTTCATGGCCGAGTACTCGGTGTGGTACCCCGCGACGAGCTCCGACTCGGCCTCGGGGAGGTCGAACGGCGTGCGGTTGTTCTCCGCGTTCATGGCCACGAGGAAGATGAAGCAGGCCACGATTTGCGCGAGGAAGTTCCAGGCATTGGTCTCCTGGTAGCGCACGATCTTCACGAGGTCGAACGACCCGGAGAGCATCAGCACGCCGACGATGGAGAGCCCGAACGGCACCTCGTAGGAGACCATCTGCGCGGCGGAGCGCAGGCCTCCCATCAGCGAGTATTTGTTGTTCGACGCCCATCCGCCGAGGATGATGCCGTAGACGCCCGTCGAAGTCAGGGCGAGGATCAGCAGCAGGGCGACGTTGACGCGCGCGGCGATGTACGTCGGCGGCGGCCCGAAGGGGATGAGGCAGAAGACGAGGAAGGCCGGGATGAGCGGCAGCATCGGCCCGAGGAAGTAGGCGACTTTCTCGGAGGAGCTCGGGACGATGTCTTCCTTCAAGATGAACTTGATCGGATCGGCGACGATCTGCAAAAGCCCCTTCCAGCCGACGCGATTCGGCCCCAGCCGCGCCTGCATGAGCCCGAGCGTGCGCCGCTCGACCCAGTTCATGGCCGCGACGATGACCTGGACGATGAGGAAGGCGATGAGGAATTTGACGAGGGGCCAGACTAGGTACTTTAGGAAGAGGGGGCTCATTGCGGCACCCCCGGGGTAAACCAGAAACCAGAAACCAGAAACCAGAAGCTCTGGCGCAAATCAATTTCTGGTTTCTGGTTTCTGGTTTCTGGTTTATTCACCGGTCCACCTCGCCCAGCACGATATCGATCGTCCCGATCAACGCCACAAGGTCAGACACAAGGTGCCCCTTCGCCATCGCCGGCAGCGCCTGCAAATTGACAAACGATGGCGGCCGCACGTGGCAGCGGTACGCGTTCTGTGTCTTCCCATCGCTGACGATGTAGTACCCCAGCTCCCCTTTCGGCGATTCGATCGAGTGGTACACCTCGCCCTCGGGGGGGCGGATGACGCGGGAGATCTTGGCCTTGATGTCGCCCTCCGGCGTAGCCTTGATCAGCGGGATGCACTGTTTGAGGATGCGGTTCGACTGGCGCATCTCTTCCATCCGAACTAAGTAGCGGTCGTACGTGTCGCCGTTCTTGCCGACGGGGATGTCGAACTCCAGCTCGGGGTAGCACTCGTACGGCTGGGCACGGCGGAGGTCCCACTCCTTCCCCGTCCCGCGCAGCGGCGGCCCGGTGATCCCCCACTCGATCGCTTCCTCGGCCGTGATCACGCCGATGCCGACCGTGCGCCGCTTCCAGATGCGGTTGTTCGTCAGCAGCGACTCGTACTCGTCGACGGCGGCGTCGAACTTCGCGCAGAAGCGCTCCACGTCGTCGAGCCAGCCCGGCGGCAGATCGTCGGGCATCCCGCCGATGCGCATGCAGTTCAGCGTCAGGCGCGCGCCGCAGTACTGCTCGAAAAGGTCGAGGACTTCCTCGCGCTCGCGGAACGTGTAGAAGAACGGCGTCATCGCCCCGATGTCGATCGCGTGCGTGGCCAGCCAGAGCAGGTGCGACGAGATCCGCTGCAGCTCCGAGAGCATCACGCGCATGAGCTGGGCGCGCTTCGGGATCTGCTTCGTGACGCCCATCAGCTTCTCGACCGCCTCGACGAAGCCGAGATTGTTCGTGGCCGAGGCCACGTAGTCCATGCGGTCCGTGTGCGGAATGCACTGCGGGTAGGCCATGTGCTCGAAGAGCTTCTCCGTGCCGCGGTGGAGGTAGCCGATGATCGGCTTGGCGTCGATGATGCGCTCGCCGTCGACGCGCAGCAGCACCCGAAGCACCCCGTGCGTCGACGGGTGCTGGGGCCCGAAGTTCACTTCCATTTCGTGGACGTCAAACATGTTTTTAGTTCTTAGTTGTTAGTTCTTAGTTCTTAGTTTTTCGTCGCCCAAACTAAGAACTAAGAACTAACAACTAAGAACCCCCTCCCGCCCCCGCGAGCAGTTGCTTCAACATCGTCTCCGTCTCCGCCTCCCCCGGCACGCAGAGCGTCGGGTCCTTCGACTCTCCGGTGGCCAGCGCGGCGGCGTAGCCTTCACAGTCCCAGCCGCAGGCCGTGCAGTCGGTCTGGGCCATCGCGGCGAAGAGCTTGTCCTTCAGCGTTCCTTTGGCGGCGAGCTGCATGCGCTCGCTGAGCGGCTTCTCCGGGTCGTGCCACGGCGCCTCTTCCGTCGGCTTGGCCGTGTCGGCGACGACGCCGGCGAGCTCCGGCGCGGGCGCCATCTGCTCCTTCGCGCCCGGCAGTTGGCCCGCGGGCCAGATGCCGTAGGGTTTCCACTCGTCGGGATAGACGTTGACGTCCTTCACATCCTTGCCCGTCGATCCCGCCTTCGGTCCGCCGCCCTCCGGGAAGACCTCGGGATAGATGGCCGCGCCGGTGTCGATGCCGCGCACCGGGAAGTCCTTGCGCAGCGGATGGCCGTTGAAGCCTTCCCACATCAGGATGCGCTCGAGGTTCGGATGGCCGTCGAAGCGGATGCCAAGCATGTCCCACGTCTCGCGCTCGTGCCAGTTCGCCGTCTTCCACACCGAGGTCACCGAGGGGATGGGCGTCTCGTCGGGCGTCGTCACTTTGAGGCGCACGCGATTGTTCTTCGGGAACGAGTAGAGCGTGTACGAGACGCCGAAGCGCTCGCCCGTCCAGCCCGGATATTTCGAGTAGTCGACGCCGCTGAGATCGACGAGGTAGTCGAAGCCGTCGTCCTTCATGGCCCGGCAGACCTCGGCGATGCGCTCGCGCGCGACGGTGAGCGTGATCTCGCCGGCGAACTCCTTGGCGCCGGTGACGGCGTCGGCCACGCGCGCGACCGCGGCGGCGATCAGCGGATCGCGCTTGATCTCCTCGGCGGTACGGCCTGCGGGCGCTGCCGGCGCGGGCTTTGCCGGCGGTGCGGGATGGGGAGTCTCGGACATTACGCTCCTTCGAACTCCTTCCCCGCCTCTTCCATCAACTTCTTGAGCATGTCCAGTGTCTCGGTCTCACCCGGCGTGCAGAGCGAGATGTCTTTCGTTTCTCCGGTGGCGATGGCGTGCGCGTAGCCTTCGCAGTCCCAGCCGCAGGCGCCGCAGTCGGTCTGGGCCATGGCCGCGAAGAGCTTCGTCTCCAGCCCGCCGCCCATCTCCTCGGCGATCTGCATCCGCTCGGGGAGCGTGAGGGTGTCTTTGTGAAAGGCGACCGCGGGCGAGGCGCCGTCGGTCGTGGCCGACTGCGTCGTCACCTCGGGCGCGGCGGCTTCCTGAATTTCCGCGGCGGGAACCGGAGCTGCGGGCGCAGCAACCGGCTTCGGCGCCGGCTTCGGCTTCTCCGCGGCCGGCGCGCGCTTCACTCCCGATACCGGCGCGGGCCGCAACTGCTCCGCGCGAAGCGCCGGCCCTTCGTGGCCGGGCCGCAGCGAGTCCCGCACCGCCGCGCGGGCGAAGTCGTACGACTCCCCGCCCTTGCGGATCACGTGCATCTTCTCGATCTTGCGCTGCAGTTCCATCAGTCCCCACAGCAGCGCTTCCGGACGCGGCGGGCAGCCGGGGACGTAGACGTCGACGGGCACGAGGCGGTCGACGCCCTGCGTGACCGCGTAGGTGTCGTACGGCCCGCCGCACGTCGCGCACGAGCCCATGGCGATCACCCACTTCGGATCGGGCATCTGGTCCCACAGCCGGCGGACGATGGGGGCCATCTTCTCCGTCACCGTGCCGGCCACGATCATCAGGTCGCTCTGCCGCGGCGTGGCCCGGAAGACCTCAGCGCCGAAGCGGGCCATGTCGTGCCGCGGATCGAGCACGGCCATCATCTCGATCGCGCAGCATGCCAGACCGAACTGCATCGGCCAGAGGCTCGACTTGCGGGCCCAATTGAAAATTTTGTCGACGGTCGTGGTGAGGAGATTCGGCTCGAACCGATTCTCGATCAGACCCATGAGAGGACCTTCCTCTTCCAGGCGTAAACGTATCCGACCAGCAGGATCGCGAGGAAGATCGCCATCTCCACGGCCCCGAACCAGCCCAGGGCCTTGAAGCGGATCGCCCAGGGGAAGAGGAACACGGTCTCCACGTCGAAGATGATGAAGAGCACCGCGATGAGGAAGTAGCGGACGGAGAAGCGGTGATCGAAGGCCAGCGAGCTGGCCGGCACCCCGCACTCGTACGGCTCCAGCTTGACCTTGTTCGCCCGCGACGCCCGGACCAGCGGCGCGAGGACGAAAAGGGTCAGGACGGGCACGGAGATCACGATGAGCGCCGCGACCAGCAACACCGTGTAGTTAGCCATCTTGTGCTAAAAAAACCGGGCGCCATTGTAGCGGAAGTCCCCTCCCCTGCAAGAGGACGCGGATGTCCTCGCCGATCCCGTCCGGCAGCACCAGCCGCCGGGCCTCGTCGCGCGCCTCCATCAGCTCGATCGAGGCGCTCTCCAGCTCCTGTACCGGACGAAAGAGCTCGTGCTCCGTGATGCCCAGTCCGAGGAGAAACTGCGCCTGGCGCGTGAAGGCGAGCGTCGTGAAGCCGAGGCGCTCGCCGGTGCGCTGGAGATCGGTGAAGTTGATGTGCGCGGTGAGGTCCTGCTCGCCCGGGTCGGCGAGGAGGTCGCGCGACACGCGATGCCCGCGATACGCCGCCGCCGTCCCGTACCGCCGCACGCGCGAGCGAAAAAGCCGATCCTCTGGATAGCCATAATCAAAGGTGACGATGAGGCCGCGCTCGACGAAGCGGCAGAGGTCGGCGTACATCGCCTCCCATTCGAGCGAGACATCGGCGAACTGGCCGTCCGCGAGCTCGATGCCCCGCTCGGCGAAGTACGCGACGTAGCGCGGGTCGGCCTCGCGCTCGCCCCACTCGAAGTCCTCGGTGACGGTGAGCTCGTGCAGCTCGTCGCCGCGCTGGACGAGGCGCGCGAACGGCTGGGCGTCGAAGAGCTCGTTCGAGATCACGAGCTGCGCGCCGTTGCGCGGAAGATCGAAGATCGATTCGCCCCGCTCGATGCCGAAAATCTGCGCGTTTTCGATGTCGCCGACGGCGCGGACGAGCTCGCCGGAGCCACAGCCCACGTCCACGATCGTGGACATCCCGTCGGTGTTCTCAGTCAAAAATTGCCGGATGAGCTTTCCAATTGCGTATGAAAATGCCGGGCTCAACGACGGTCCGGTGACGAAATCGCCCTCTTTGCCCGCCGGCGAACGCCCTCGCCGGTAGTAGCCGTGCTCGGGATGGTAGAGCGCGACTTCGACGAAATCGCGGAACGGCAAGTCTCCATATTGCAGCATGTTACGGAGAACCTGGCGCATGAATTGCTCAGGCGGCATCTGTCGTCAAGCATAGCACGTGTTGCCATACTTATTTGCGGTATGGCAAGGCCGTTGCGAGAGAGGACCCCGTAACCAGGAGGCTGAAGATGAAGAAGCAGATCGCATCGCTCTTGACCGTGCTGCTCATTGCGGGCAGCGCCGTCGCCCAGGTCGATGATCACGAGAAGGCAAAGAAGGGCGCCGCCATCGGCGCCGTCGCCGGCGCGATTGCCGGCGCCGTCATCGGCAACAACCGAGGACACCACAGCGCCAAGCGCGGCGCGACGGTCGGCGTGCTCGCCGGCGGCGCGGCCGGCGCGATTGTCGGCGCCATGATGGACAAGCAGGAGCGCGAGCTCCGGCAGATCCAGGGCGTCAACGTCACGCGCACCTCACCCGGCGAGTTGAACGTCACCGTCCGCAACGAAGTCCTCTTCGACTTCAACTCGGCCGGACTGCGGCCGGCGTCGCGCACGTCGCTGCGCGAGATGGCCAACGTCTTCCAGAAGTACCCGAACACGACGATCGAGGTCGCGGGGCACACCGACTCGATCGGCTCGGCGGCGTACAACCAGCGGCTCTCCGACCGCCGCGCCGAAGCGGTCGCGACCTACCTCGATAACCTCGGCGTGAACGGCTCGCGCATCGACGCCGTCGGCTACGGCAAGTCCCAGCCGCGGGCGACGAACAGCACGGCCGCCGGCCGGCAGCTCAACCGCCGCGTCGAGATCCACGTCCGCGCGAACTCGTAACAGTTGTGGTCCCGGGCCGCCCCGCGCGGCCCGGGATGTCGTACAGTCTCCCCATGATCCGCAAGACGTCCATCTTTCTCCTCGCCACGATTCTCGCCGCCGCCTGCGCCAGCACCGATCCCGACGACCCGAACGCCAAGACGAAGCGAGGCGCCGGCATCGGCGCGGCGGCGGGCGCGGTGGTGGGAGCGATCATCGGCAACCAGGTCGGCGGCGACGCGCGCACCGGCGCGGTGATCGGCGGCGCGATCGGCGCCGCCATCGGCGCCTCCGAAGGCCACCGCATGGATCAGCAGCAGAAAGAGCTGCAGCAGATTCCCGGCGTGGAGGTCACGCGCCCCGCACCGAACGAGATCGCCGTCAACCTGACGAACGACATCCTCTTCGACTACAACTCCTACGCGCTGCGCCAGGAGTCGCGGGCGACGCTGCAGCAGCTCGCCGACAACTTCCGCCGCTACACCGAGGAGCAGATCAGCGTCGAAGGCCATACCGACAGCATCGGTTCCCACGAGTCCAACCAGCTCCTCTCCGAGCACCGCGCCGACAGCGTGCGCAACTACCTCGTCGACCAGGGCGTGAACGGCACGCGCATCAGCTCGATCGGCTACGGCGAGACGCGCCCGAAGGCGTCGAACGATACGCCGGAGGGACGGCAGCTGAACCGGAGGGTGGAGATCCGGATCACGGCGGCGGCGTCACCGCAGCACTGAACGGTAATCGGCTTTCGTCTCTGTTACAATCCGCCCCCCGAAAACGCGTCCGCTGTCCGTGGGCGCGATCTCGCCGTGAAAAACTCTCGGAGGTTTTGTATGAAGTCATGGACTATGCGTGTGCTCGTCCTGGCGATGCTCTTCGCCTGCGTCGCCGCGGCCCACGCGCAGAGCGTTCCCACCGTATCGAGCCCCTCGGCCAACCCGGCCATTGCCCCGCAGGAATCGCACAACGCCGCGGCCACCGAGGCCCGGAGCGAGGCCAACCTCATCCTCCCCGACCTCGGCGCCGTCTCCTTTCTGAACGGCGCCATCACCGGGCAGAGGCTCCTCGTCTGGGGTCTTCTGGTCTGCTTCCTCGGCCTGCTCTTCGGGCTGGTCATCTACATCCAGCTCAAGAACCTTCCCGTGCACCGCTCCATGCGGGAAATCTCCGAGCTCATCTACGAGACCTGCAAGACCTACCTCACCACGCAGGGCAAATTCATCGCCGTGCTGTGGCTCTTCATCGCCACCATCATGGTCGTCTACTTCGGCGCGCTGATGCACTACGAGGCCAAGCGCGTCGTCATCATCGTCCTCTTCTCCATCGTCGGCATCCTCGGTTCCTACGGCGTGGCCTGGTTCGGCATCCGCGTCAACACCTTCGCCAACTCCCGCTCCGCCTTCGCCTCCCTCGGCGGAAAGCCCTTCCCCACCTACGAGATCCCGCTCAAGGCCGGCATGTCCATCGGCATGCTCCTGATCTCCGTCGAGCTCGTGATCATGCTCTGCATCCTCCTCTTCGTGCCGCGCGACTACGCCGGGCCGTGCTTCATCGGCTTCGCCATCGGCGAGTCCCTCGGCGCGGCCGCGCTGCGCATCGCCGGCGGCATCTTCACCAAGATCGCCGACATCGGCTCCGATCTGATGAAGATCGTCTTCAACATCAAAGAGGATGACGCCCGCAACCCCGGCGTCATCGCCGACTGCACCGGCGACAACGCCGGCGACTCCGTCGGCCCCACCGCCGACGGCTTCGAGACCTACGGCGTCACCGGCGTGGCCCTCATCACCTTCATCCTTCTGGCCGTGACCACGCCGATGGCGCAGACGCAGCTCCTAGTCTGGATCTTCGTCATGCGCGTGATCATGATTTTCACCGCCGCCGTCTCCTATTGGATCAACGGCGCCATCGCCACCGCGCGTTTCAAAAACGCCGACCGCTTCAACTTCGAGACTCCGCTGACGACGCTGGTCTGGCTCACCTCGGTGATCTCGATCATCCTCACCTACGTCGTTTCGAAATTCCTCATCCCCACCCTCGGCGGCGACACGACCATGTGGTGGAAGCTCTCCACGATCATCACCTGCGGCACGCTCGCCGGCGCCATCATTCCCGAGCTCGTCAAAGTCTTCACCTCCACCGAGTCGCGCCACGTCAAGGAAGTCGTCATCGCCTCGCGCGAGGGCGGCGCGTCGCTGAACATCCTCTCCGGCTTCATCGCCGGCAACTTCAGCGCCTTCTGGATGGGCATCACGATCACGATCCTGATGGGCATCGCGGCGTGGATCAGCAGCCAATTCCCCGTCGGCGCGAACGCCATCATGATCGCCCCGGCCATCTTCGCCTTCGGCCTGGTCGCCTTCGGCTTCCTCGGCATGGGTCCGGTGACGATCGCCGTCGACTCCTACGGCCCCGTCACCGACAACGCCCAGTCGGTCTTCGAGCTCTCCACGATCGAGACCATCCCCGGCATCGAAGCGGAGATCCAGCGCGACTTCGGCTTCAAGCCGTCATTCGAAGGGGCCAAGGACTTCCTCGAGGCCAACGACGGCGCCGGCAACACGTTCAAGGCCACGGCCAAGCCGGTGCTCATCGGCACCGCCGTCGTCGGCGCGACGACGATGATCTTCTCCATCATCGTGTTGCTCACGAACAAGCTGACCGTCGACATGGACAAGCTCTCGCTGATGCACCCGCAGTTCCTCCTCGGCCTCGTCATCGGCGGCGCGGTGATCTACTGGTTCACCGGCGCGGCCACGCAGGCGGTGTCGACGGGCGCCTACCGCGCCGTTGAGTTCATCAAGGCCAACATCCGCCTCGACAGCGGCGCGGAGAAGGCCTCCGTCGAGGACTCGAAGCGCGTCGTGGCCATCTGCACGCAGTACGCACAGAAGGGGATGTTCAACATCTTCCTCACCGTCTTCTTTTTCACCCTCGCCTTCGCCTGCTTCGAGCCGTTCTTCTTCATCGGCTACCTGATCTCCATCGCCCTCTTCGGCCTCTACCAGGCCATCTTCATGGCCAACGCCGGCGGGGCCTGGGACAACGCCAAGAAGATCGTCGAGGTGGAGCTGAAGGAGAAGGGCACGCCGCTGCACGCCGCCACGGTCGTCGGCGACACTGTCGGCGATCCCTTCAAGGACACCTCCTCGGTGGCAATGAACCCGGTCATCAAGTTCACGACGCTGTTCGGCCTCCTGGCCGTCGAGCTCGCCGTGCAGCTCAGCCGCAGCGGCCAGGAGACGCTCACCCGAGGGCTGTCGCTGGTGTTCTTCCTCGTGGCGGTCGTCTTCGTCTACCGATCGTTCTACAGCATGCGCATCCACAGCGCGGCCTGAATGTTGGAATAACTCGGCGCCGCCGTACCTCCGGCGGCGCCCCCTTCCACCTGTTCACTATTGCACACAGACGGCAGCGCGCATATGCTTCTAAAGAGTGTCTGCGATTGCCGTGAAACACGCGCACGACGGGGACGACGAGCCTCTCGAAGAGCGCCGGGCCGCTGAGCCGGGCCGCCGGACGACCGACTACGAGCAGTTCTACCGCGAGATCGTGGAGACGGCTCAGGAAGGCGTGTGGGTGCTCGACGACCGCGAGGAGACGACGTTCGTCAACCAGCGCCTGGCCACGATGCTCGGCTACACGATCGAAGAGATGATCGGCCAGCCGATGTCGCAGTTCTTCGTCGGCAACGCCGAGAGCGGCGAGCACGGCGAGCGGCGCCTGCTGCGCAAGGACGGCAGCTCGTTCTGGGCCGTCGTCGACACGCGCCGCATCGTCAACCGCGAAGGCGAATACCGCGGCATGCGCGCCTCGGTCGTGGACGTGACGGCGCAGCGCTCGGTCGAGGAGCAGCTCCACTACCGCGAGTCGCAGCTCCAGCACGCCCGGGCCACGGTCTCGGCGCTGGAGCGCCTGGCCGCCGCGGCCGCGCACGAGTTCAACAATCTCTTCACCGGCATGCAGCCGTACGCCGACATCATCGGCCGGGCCGTGACGGACATGAAGGTCCGCGCGGCAGCGGCGCAGATCACCGACACGGTCGCCCGCGGCCGCAAGATCGCCCAGGAGATCGCCAAGTTCACGCGCATGCCTGCGCCGACGCTGACGGTGGTCAACGTCGCCGAGTGGCTGCGGGCCACGGAGGGCGAGCTGCTGCACCAGGCCGGCCCGCGCGTGATCGTGCGCGTGGAGACGACCGCGGAGCTGAAGATGGTCGCCGACGCGAAGCACCTCCGCCAGGCCTTCGCCAACATCGCCCACAACGCCCGCGACGCCATGCCCTACGGCGGCGCGCTGACGATCTCGGCCTGGCGCGAGTCCCGCCCCCTCCCCGACAAGCCCCAGACGTTCGTCCACTTCGCCCTGCGCGACACCGGCACCGGCATCCCCATCGAGCACCTCCCGCTCGTCTTCGAGCCGCTCTTCACCACGCGCGCGAACAGCGCCGGCCTCGGCCTGGCCGTCGCCCAGCAGATCGTCCACCAGCACGACGGCGAGATCTACATCGAGAGCGTCATCGGCATGGGGACGACGGTGCACGTGCTGATTCCGGCGGTCGAAGGGTCATAACGCGGCCTCGAGAATCAAAACCTCGAACGCTTCGATTCTTCGAAAGACAGGATCGTTGGAAACGAACCCCGTTGCCTGACCGGCGAGCGCTGACGCCGCTTGGACTGCATCCGGCGTCCGCAAATTGTGCTCGGCCCGGAGTTGCGCGGCCCGATCAGCGATCGTGAGCGTGAGAGGCAGCCATTCGAGATGCGGGTATGTCGATAGAAGAGCGAAGAAGCTGTCGGCCAATTGAGCATCGTCACGGCGATATGGATGGACGAGCAGTTCGAGCATCGTGATCGTCGATGTCACGGCCGTTGCCTCCCGGCCGGCCAACCATTCGAAGATCTGCTGAGTCAGATCGATGTACTTCGCGTTCTCCTCGACCTGGTAGATAAAGATGGCGGTATCGATGCCGACTCTTCGGTGTTTCGAAAGGAACGCTTGGAGTCTGTTCGAGCGGTGAGCTAACGCCAGGAGCCGCGCTCCCTCTTGAGATGGTTCTTCGGGTATTGCTGGCGGGCAAGCCCGCGAATGGCTTTGGCATAATTCTCAGGCTGTTTCAGCAGAAGGACCGTTTCTCCGCGCACCACGACGAGGAGCCGGTCGCCTGGTTTTGCGCTCAACGCCTCCCGGGCCTCCCGCGGCACGACGATTTGATTCTTACTGGAGAGCTTCGCTTCGATCATGCGGCCACGTTACTTTACTTTTTGTCAAAAAGTAAAGTACCCGAGCCCGGCCTCTACTTCCGGATCGCATCCAGAAGCCCCTTCCGGATCGCCTTGGCCCGGTCGATCACGCGATTCACCCGGCGCGCCGTTTTGGCCTCGGCGAGCTTCGTCTGGAAATCGGCGTCGGTCGCGGGCGTGCCGTCGACCCAGATCTGTCCGCGCTTCCAGCCGAGGAGGCCGTCGCGCTCGGGCTGAACGATGACGACGACGTCGTCCGCGACGCATTGGCAGCCGGTCTTCCCGGCCGGCGTCTTGACGAGCGAGACCTGCTCGCCGGCAACGGGCAGCAGCGACGGGCACTGCTCGACTTTGAGACAGCCCACCGCGAAGAGCGCGATCACGATCAACAATCGGCGCATGGCTACATCCCCTTTCGCACGGTCTCGAAGAATGCCACGAGCTTGGGCGAGAACGCGCCGTCGCTGAGGCGCAGGGCGGCGTTCATGCGCAGCGCGGCGCGGAAATCGTCGGCGGCCGGCGCCAGCAGCGCGTCGGGCGTGCGAGAGAGCATGGCCCGCGTGTAGCGGGTGCAGCCGCGCAGCAGATAGGCCTCCGCCGTGGCCGCCTTCGCGATGGCGCTCGTCAGCAGCGACTCCGAGGCCGCCAGGTCGCCGCCGGCGTAGGCGCGGTAGGCGGCCTCGAGGTCGGGGCGCGTGTCGACCGGCGCGGCGGCGGGGGTGGGCGGGACGGGTGTGGGGGCGGGGGCGGCAACGGGCGGCGGCGGATGGAGCCGCGCCTCGAGGCGTTGCTCGTGGTCGGCAACCTGCGCGGCCACGCGCGCGATCGTCTTCTCGTCGGGATTGCCGGCCAGCTCGCGCTCGAAGTGCGTGGCGTCGATGACCGGCTGCTTCGCCTCGATCAGCTTCCGCTTGTAGTTCTGCACGGCGATGCGCGCCTCGGCCAGGGCCTCGCTCACCACCGGCGGCTGTGGTTGCGGCGCCGGCTGCGGCGCGGGCGCCGGCGGCGTCACCGTCGTGTTCGTGATCACGATCTTCTTCGGCGGCGGCTCGTCGAAGGGAACGACGACGTCTTTCGGCTGCGGCTTCGGCGGCGCCGCCTTCTTCTTTCGCGCCTCCTCGGCCGCGCCGGCGAAGAGCTCCCGCGCCTGCGCGGCCAGCTCGCCGGCGCGGTTGTAGGCGCGGATGTCCGTCCCGGCGCGCTTGAACGCGTCGAGCGCCTCCTGCAGCTTCCCCTGACCGGCGCGGTAGGCCTCGCTGCGGTCGGCGCCCACGGTCAGGGCCTCGCTCTGCGCGCCGACGGCGCGGCCGATCGCGCCGTTCGCCTCGCGGCGGCTTCCCGCGGCGGCGTTCTCCGCGGCGTGCTTCTTCTGCGTCTGGGCCTGGCCTATCCACTCGCGCATCTGCGCATAGAACGCCGTGTTCTGCACCACGCCTTGTTCTTCGGAGATCCTGAATTCCGTCAGCGCGGCATCGGGCTCGTTCAGTCCCACGTGGGCGATGCCGAGCCACATATGCGGCAGGTAGGTGATGAACTCGCGGTCGGCGCGCAGCTTCCCGCTCTCCGCCGGCATGATCCGGATGGCCGCCTCCAGCGCCTGCGCGCCGGCGGCGTAATTCTTCGCCCGCACGGCGGCCACGCCGCGGTTGTAGGCGTCGTACCACGGCTGCGCGAACGCGGGCGCGGCGATGAAGAACACGATCAGCGCGCGTCTCATTGCGCCGCCCCGTCGAAGCGCGGCAGCGACACCGAGCCCGGATCGACGAAGGAGAGGTTGATCGACTGCTCCTCGCCGGGGCGGAGCGACACGGTCCTGCGCAGCGGCTGCGGATAGCGCGGATTCGTGAGCGTGATCTCGTACGTCCCCGGCGCCAGGTCGACCGGCGCCGGCGTCACCAGCGGCGCATGCAGCGCCACCGCCTCGCCGCTGCCGACGTTGCGGATCGCCGTCACCTCGCCCCACGGGAAGGCGTTGATGCCGAGCCGCGCCTGCGCGACGGCAACCGGCGCGGGCGCACGCGCGGGCGCCGGCACGGGCGGCTGCGGCCTCGGCTTCGGCCAGAAATACAGCGCCCCGGCGGCGATGGCGAGCAGCAGCGCCGCGACGATCAGCCACGGCGTCGCCGACACCCGCGGGCGCGCCGGCTCCTCCACCGCCGGCCCCTGCACGAGCGCCTGTCCGACGCCGCTGCGCACGGTCGTCTTCAGCTCCGGCATCGTCGTGGCGTGCAGGTCGACCGACTCCCGCGTCGGCTCGACCGTCATCTCGCTCGCCGTCGGCAGCACCGGCAGCGCGCCGGCCCTGTCGCTCAGCGACGGGATCAGCGCCTCGATCGTCTTCGCGAAATCGCGCGCCGTCGGGAAGCGTTTGTTGCGGTCCTTCTCCAGGGCCCGGAAGATCAGCGCCTCCAGCTCCGGCGACGCCGTCGTCGTGGGGTTCGTCTGCAGCAGCGGTTTCGGCGGCTGCGAGGCGTGCAGCATCAGGTAGCGGTGCGGCGTGTCGGCCTGGAACGGCGGGACGCCGGTGAGCATCTCGTACAGCACGATGCCGAAGGAGTAGATGTCGGCGCGGCCGTCGATGCGCTCCCCTTCGTTGACGATGCCGAGGTGCTCGGGCGAGCAGTACTTCCACTTGCCGACGAACATGCCCGTCTTGGTCTTGTTCTCCGTCGTATCGCCCCACTGCTTGGCGATGCCGAGGTCGATGATCTTGACGATCTCGTTTCCCTCGTCGTCGCGCGTGACCATCAGATTCTCGGGGCTCACGTCGCGGTGCACGATGCCGGCGCGGTGGATGGCGTCGAGTCCCATCAGGGCCTGCACGGCCAAGGTCGCGGCGTAGCGCGGCGACAGCGGTCCGCGCTCGTTGATCAGCTCGTGCAGGTTGATGCCCTCGATGTACTCCGAGACCATGTAGCGCGCGACGTCGTCGAGCGCGGCGAAGTCGTAGATGGCGGCGACGTTCGGATGATGGATGCGCGTGGCCAGGCGGGCCTCGCGGAGGAAACGCTCGTGCGCCCCCTGGTCGCCGGCGACGGCGGTGCGCATCAGCTTGATGACGCGCAGGGCGTTGAGGTGGATGTGCAGGGCCTTGTAGACCTCGCCCATGCCGCCCACGCCGAGGCGGGACAGGATCTGGTACTTCCCATCGAGCGGCGTGTCGGCGTAGCGCCGCATGAAGTCGGTGATCGCTTCACCGCAGAAGGGGCAGGCTTTGTACTTTGGATCGATCTCCGACCGGCAGTGGAGGCAATGAGGCATGTTCTGAGTACTGAGTCCTGAGTCCTGAGTGCGGCGAAACCCGCGTCCACTCAGGACGCAGGACCCAGGACTCAGGACTTTTTTTGAGATTATACCGGCGTGCAGGAGCAGAGCTTTTCGGTGCGCACCACGGCGCGCGAGCAGATCGTCATCGTCACCGATGAGGTGAACCGCGCCCTGGCCTCGATGACGAACGACGACGGCCTCTGCACGATCATCGTCCCGCACACGACGTGCGCGATCTCCGTGAACGAGAACGCCGACCCCGACGTCCCCGCCGACCTCACCAAGGCGCTGCGCGCGCTCGTCCCGGACGTCCGCTTCGCGCACGGCGAGGGCAACTCCGACGCGCACTTCCTCTCCACGCTGATCGGCACGTCGCTGACCTGGCCCTACCGCGGCGGCAAGCTCGTGCTGGGAACATGGCAGGGGATTTACTTCGTCGAGTTGGATGGACCGCGGACGAGGAAGGTAACGGTTTATGTCTGACTCCTACGACGTCGTCGTCATCGGCGGCGGCACCGCCGGCCTCGTCACCGCCTCCGGCTGCGCGCGGCTCGGCCGCCGCGTGGCGTTGATCGAGCGCGCCGCGCTCGGCGGCGACTGCCTCTGGACCGGCTGCGTGCCGACGAAGGCGCTCGTGGCCTCGGCCAAGCTGCTCCATCAGACGCGGCACGCCGACGCCTTCGGACTCGAGGCCGCCGAGCCGCGCGTCACGCCGAAGTCGATCATGGAGTCGATGCGCGAGCGGCGCCGCCTGATCAGCCATCACGACGATCCCGAGAAGTTCCGCAAGCTCGGCATCGACGTCATCGAAGGCAACGCCACGCTCGCCGCCGCGAACGTCGTCGACGTCGACGGACGCGAGCTCACCGCGAAGGACATCGTCCTCGCCACCGGCTCCCGCACGGCCGTGCCGCCGGTCGACGGCCTCGAGGAGCACGGCTACCTCGACCACGCCACGTTCCTCGACCGCGACGATTTTCCGCACTCAATCGTCATCCTCGGCGGCGGCCCGATCGGCATCGAGTTCGCGCAGATGTTCCGCCGCTTCGGCTGCGACGTCGTCGTCGTGGAGATGCTCGACGAGATCATCAGCAAGGAAGACGCCGACGTCATCGCCGCCGTCCGGGCCATCCTGCGCGAGGAAGGTGTCGAGATCCGCACCGGCTGGGGGGCGAAGTCGGTGCGCGTCGAGAACGGGAAGAAAGTCGTGCGCATCGAGACGAAGAGCGGCGAGTCGGCGGAGCTCCGCGCCGACGAGGTCTTCGTCGCCTCCGGCCGGCGCGGCAACACGGAAGGCTTCGAAAAGGCCGGGCTGAAGATGAACAAGTCGTACGTGGCCGTCGACAAGTACCTGCAGACCTCCGTGCCGCGCGTCTGGGCCTGCGGCGACGTGCACGGCGGCCTGCAGTTCACGCACGTGGCCGCGTACGAGGCGGTCAAGCTCGTGCGCAACATGCTCTTCCCCGGCAAGTCGGCGGTGAGCTACGAGCACGTGCCGTGGGCGCTCTACACCGACCCTGAGGTCGGGCACATCGGGATGACCGAGTCCGAGGCGCGGGAGAGGCTCGGCGACGTGCGCGTCTACAGGGTGGACATGGACGACGTCGACCGCGCCGTCGTCGACCGCGCCGCGCGCGGCTTCGTCAAGTTCGTCTGCGACAAGCGCGGCCGCATCGCCGGCGCGCATGCGCTCTGCACGCACGCCTCGACGCTGATCGAGGAGATCGTGGTGGCCCGCAAGAACGGGATGAAGATCGGCCAGCTGGCCTCGCTCGTGTCGTCGTATCCGTCGCTCGCCGACGCCGTGCAGAAAGGCGCCGCGCTCTACTACCAAAATCTCGCGGGCGGGTGGCTGGGCGGGCTGGCGCGGCGGATCGCGAACTGGTCTCAGTGATATTGTTTCCGGCCATGAGAAAACTCGCGCTGGTCTCGATCCTGCTCCTGGTGTCTCTCTCCTGCCGCTCGGCGAAGCCGGGACCGATGGCCGTGGCCCTGCTCCATCCGACCAGCGGCAGCCAAGCCGTCGGCATGGTGCACTTCCAGCAGATGGCCGACGGCTCGGTGGAGGTGAAAATCGACCTCAAGAACGTCCCGCCCGGCGTGCACGGCTTCCACATCCACGACAAGGGCGACTGCGGCGACAACGGCAACGCCGCCGGCGGGCACTTCAACCCGACGTCGATGCCGCACGGCGCGCCCGACGCGGTGTCGCACCACGCCGGCGACTTCGGCAACGTCACGGCGGATGCGAGCGGCACGGTGAGCGCGACGTTCACGACGCACTCGGTGACGGTCGCCCCTGGCGATAAGTCGGTCATCGGCCACGCCGTGATCCTGCACGGGAATCCCGACGACCTCACGACGCAGCCGTCCGGCAACGCCGGGCCGCGCATCGCCTGCGGGATCGTTCAGGCCATGGCAGGCGAGATGCACCACTGAGGTGCATCAAGCGTTTCGCGTTTGCCGCAACCGTCCTGCTCGTCTGCGCCTGCTCCGCGGGAAGACCGGGAGCGACGCAGACGAGCTCCGTTCCCGGCCACGGGGCGATCGCGCTGAGCATCGTGCCGAATCCGATCGTGGCGCAGAAGGTCAGCGGCAACACGTATGACTTTCCCTTCGACGTGATCGTGCGCGAGACGGGCGGCCATGCGGTGACGATCAACCGCGTGACCGCCGACATCTACGCATCGGTCGGCGGGATCAAGATCGGCAGCGAGAGCTACGACGCCGCGAAGATCCGCGCCCTGGGCTACTCGACGAGCATCCCCGCGAACGGCGAGCTCCGCTACCACTTCGCCCCGCGCAAGACGGTGCAGGACGAGCGCCTCTTCGGCGGCGTCTACGGCGACGTGCGCGCCGACGCCACGGACGAGAGCGGGACGGCCACGAGCGCCACGGTGCGGGTCACGGTCACTCGCTGAATTCGCCTTCTTTCTGCTAGGATCGCCGTACTGCAAGACGGAACGGAGGTCCCCATGCGGCTCGGCGCATCGCTGCTCGTCCTTTCGTTGCTCGCCCCCGCCCTGGCTGCGCAACAGCAACCGCCTCAGCAACCGTTCATCGAGCCGGCCGAGCACCGCCACGCCACGCGCCTGCTGCGCGCGCCGGCGGCCTCGCCGCAGACGACCGGCCGGTGGACGACGCTGGCGACGCAAATGCCGATCAACCCGGTGCACGTGGCGCTGATGCACAACGGCAAGGTGCTGGTGATCGAGGGCTCCGGCAACGATCCGAACAACCACGACCTGCAGGCGCTGGTCTGGAATCCGGTCACGCACACGGTAGAGAAAACGATCACCCTCACCTACGACATGTTCTGCAACGGGATGGTCATCCTCGCGGACGGCCGTCCGTTCGTGATCGGCGGGACGGCGCAATACGACAATCCGTGGATCGGGGAGAAGAAGACGTCGGCGTTCAGCCCATCGACGGCGGCGTTCACGCAGAAAGCGCCGATGAGCGGCGGCCGCTGGTACCCGACCGGGACGGTCCTCGGCAATGGCACGGTGCTGGCCATCTCCGGCCTCGACGTCGGCTCGATCAACAACAGCATCGACATCTATCACCCGTCGTCGAACACGTGGACGCACTCCGGCAGCGGCTTCGCCGGCATGCCGCTCTATCCGCGCATGACCCTGCTCCCGGACGGCAAGGTCTTCGAGTCGGGCTCGAATCCGAACGCGATGACGTACACGCCGTCGACCGGCGCGTGGGCGAACGTGGCCACGACGCGGTTCGGCCAATACCGCGAGTACGGGACGACGGTGCTCCTCCCGCTGACGCCCGCCCACCACTTCGCCCCGCGCGTGATCATCCTCGGCGGCGGAAACGGCTCCGAAACGCTCGACTGCCCTCCCCCTCCGCCGGGCGTTTCAGGAGTTCACGCGACCAAGACGACGGAGCTCATCGACCTCTCCGCGGCCACGCCGGCATGGACCGCCGGGCCGGACATGGTCGCGCCGCGCATCCAGCTCAACGCCACGCTGCTGCCCGGCGGCCGCGTGCTCGTCTCCGGCGGCTCGTCGACCGACGAATGCGCGGCGACGGCGGTGAAGGCCGCGGAGCTGTACGACCCGGAGACGAACGCGTTCAGCTCCGCGGAGACGATGGAGTTCGCGCGCCTCTACCACTCGAACACGATCCTGCTTCCAGACGCGACGGTCATGGCCGTCGGCGGCAACCCCGCGCGCGGCGAATACGAGCCGCACGTCGAGATCTACGAGCCGCCGTACCTGTTCAAAGCCGACGGCACGCCCGCCGCGCGGCCGGCCATCGGCAGCACGACGACGGCCGCCGTCAGCTACGGCGCGTACTTTGACGTCTACACGCGCCAGGCCGAGACCATCAAGCGCGTCGAGCTGATCCGCGCCGGCGCCGTCACGCACGCCTTCGACATGGACCAGCGCCTCGTCGGCCTCACGTTTACGACCGCCGGCGGCGTGCTGCACGTCACCGCGCCGAAGAGCCGCAACATCGCCCCGCCGGGCTGGTACCTGCTCTTCATCGTCGACAGCTACGGCGTGCCGTCGAAGGCGCATTGGGTGCGGTTGCGGTAGGGGACAGGGCGCAGGGGGCAGGGCACAGGTGGTGTTCTCGTTCGTGCCATCGACGTTCATCAGGCGCTTCGGGCCGCGCATTCCGAGCTCTTGAGTCAGCGCGGCAGAAAGGCTGCGTCAGGACACAGGCATGCGTGAGGCTTTGCAAGCAGGCGCCGCCGGCGGGCTGGCTAGCGCCGGATGCGCTCGAGCAGGAAATCGTCCGGCGTGACTGTGGCGATGTAGAACGCACAGTCATCGACGCCGAACTGCGAGCTATTGATCGCGCTGCGTCCGAAGTGGACGGTGCGCACCTGCAGGTCGAGCGTCGTCGAGGCAATACCTTTGCCGCCTGATGACTGCGTGTAGTAGTAGATGCGGCCGCCGTACACCACGAGCGGCGAGCTGATGAGCGAATCGGAGAGCGTGTGCTTTGCCGGCCCGCCCGACTTCGCCATCTGCGTGATCGTATCGCGCCCGTGATCGAAATCCTCGTCGAGCACGTAGAGATCGTTGCCGGCGAGGACGAGCGTGTCGACGGGCTTTTCGTAGAGGTGCTGCACGGACCCGCCCTCCTTCGGGACGCGCCGCGCGCCGGCACTCGAGTTGCCGATGGCGAGGCCGTTTTCGGAGAAGTAGACCCAGGTGTCGTCGATGGCGATGCCGCCGGCGCCGGAAAGGCCGGAGGCGAGCAACGTGCGGTTCGATCCGTCCTTTCCGATTCTCTCGATCTTTCCGTCCGATGCCACGAACGGATCGTTCACGACCGTGCCATACGAGCTCCAGTAGACGTACTGTTCGTCGACGGCGATTCCCTTCGGGATCGAGATCGATTCGACGAGGAGCCGGGCGCCGCCGCCCCTCTTGCTGACCGAATACAGATCCTGCAGAAATCGCGCGCGGCCGACCGTGACGTAGACGTTCTGTGCGTCGAGGGCGATCATCGTCACCTGTCCCTGGGGCAAGGACGTGAGGAGCAGCGGCGTTCCGGCGAAGGACTTTGGCAAACGATAGACGCCGAGGAGCTCGGCGTCGCCGTAGTAGACAAACCCGCCGTCGATGGTGACGGCGCCGCTCGGCACGTGCGCGAGCGCCGCGCTCGAGCACTCTACGGGTGGGCGTACGGCTCGCAGCCGCTGTGCCAGCGCCGGGTAGGCGGCGACAATCAGCACCGCGAAGAGCGCGCGTCTCATAGCGCGCTCGCCCTCGCCGACGGGGCGCGAAACAGCAAGGCGATGGCCAGCCGTCTCATCAATCCACCCACTTGGCAATGAACAAATTCATCTCATGGCTGTCCGGCTTGGCCCGGCTGCTGGCCCACACCACGTACTTCCCGTCGGGGCTGAAGACGGCGAAGCCGTCGAAGCCGGGGGCGGTCGTGACGCGCTCGAGGTTCTGACCGTCCTTGCCGATCAGCCAGAGGTCGAAGTCGAAGCCCTTCGAGTTCACGTTCGAGGCGAAGAGGATGCGCTTGCCGTCGGGCGTGAAGTAGGGGCAGAAATTCGCGGCGCCGTTCGACGTGATCTGGCGCTGGTTCGTGCCGTCGGCCTTCATCAGGAACAGCTCCATGTGCAGCGGGCGCACGAGGTCCTTCGCCAGCAGGGCCTTGTACTCGGCGAGGGCGTCGCCGGTCGGGTGCAGCGCGCGCCAGACGATCTCCGTGCAGTCGGCGTTGTAGAACGCGCCGCCGTCGTAGCCGGGAGTGTTCGTCAGGCGCTTCGTCTTCCCCGTGGCCTCGTCCCATTCGTAGAGATCGAGGTCGCCGTCGCGCATCGACGTGAACACGGCCTTGCCGCCCTTGTGACACCACGTCATCTCCGCGTCGTAGCCGGGCGTGTTCGTGATGCGCTTCGCATCCGAGCCGTCGGGTTTGGCCTCGTAGATCTCGAACGACGAGTAGACCGGCCAGACGTAGCCCTTCGAGTAGTCAGGCTTCGGCGGGCACTCCGCGCCGCCGCTCTCGGTCGAGGCGTAGACGATGCGGTCGCCCTTCGGCCAGCTGAAGTAGCCGCACGTCGTGCGCCCCTTGCCGCTCGACACGAGCTTGTTCTCTCCGGTGCCGAGGTCCATCACGTACTGCTGGTCGCAGCCGGCGCCGGGCACCGTGGCCTGGTAGATGATCTTCTTCCCGTCCGGCGAGAAATAGGCCTCGGCGTTCTCTCCGCCGAACGTCAGCTGGCGGACGTCCTTGAAGTGCTTCTCGCCGTCGAAGGTCTTCTCGTACGGCTTGCCCGCTTTGATCTCGAAGACAGGCGGGGACGCCTGTCCTCCACGGACGCCGAGCGTGGCGCGCAGCTTGAGCGGCGCGTCCTTGCGGATGACGACGACGTCGACCGTCTCGCCGGGATGGTGGTCCTGCAGCGCGTAGGTCATGTCGTAGAGGTTCTCGATCTTCGTCCCGGCCATCTCCACGATGCGGTCGCCGCCGCGGATGCCGGCCTTGTCGGCGGGGCCGCCGCCGCGGACGTCGGCGAGGAGCACGCCGCCTTTCTCCGCCTCCATGGCCCGGTAGTCCGGGACCGTGCCGAGGTAGGCGCCGTAGCCGCGGGAGTCGCCTTCCATGGCCGGCGCGGCTGCGGTCGTGCGCGTGTACACGGGCGTGACGCGGCCGGCGGCGATCTCGTCCGCCACCGCGGCCGTGAGCTCGATGACCTTCGCCGCCCCTGCGTAATTCAGGAATTCCGCCTTGTCCTCGGGAGCGTGATAGCGCTCGTGCGTCCCGGTGAAGAAGTGGATGACCGGCACCTGCTTGGCGTAGAAGCTGGTCTGGTCGGAGGGGCCGTAGCCGTCGCCGCGCTCGGTGAGCTTGAGCTTCAGCGGCGCGGCCTGACCTTCGAGCAGCGGGCGCCACTGCGGGGCGGTGTCCGCGCCGAAGGCGATCAGCTCGTCGTTGCGCAGCATGCCCACCATGTCGAGGTTGATCATGGCCACGACGCGCTCCAGCGGCACGGGCATGTGATCGACCATCCACGACGAGCCGGCCAGACCCACCTCCTCGCCGGAAAAGAGCGTGAAGAGGACGGTGCGCCGCTCCGGCGCGTCCTTGAGCAGCTCGCTCATGCGCCCGGCGATGAGGAGCACCGAGACCGTGCCGGAGCCGTTGTCGTCGGCGCCGTTGTGGATGGCGTGGACGTTCGGCTTCATGGAGTGCTCGCCGCCGTAGCCGAGGTGATCGTAGTGGGCGCCGATGACGACGACGTCGTTGGCCAGCTTCCCGCGGCCGGGGAGAATGCCGGCGACGTTCGACGTCGTCGCGTACGTCGCCTTCACGTTGACGTTGCCGTCGAGCGACAGCGGCAGCACGCGCGAGCGCGGCTTGAGATCCTTGTCGACGGCGTCCTGGAACTCCTTCAGATTCACGCCCCATGCTTCGACGACGGACGGCTTGATCTGAATGACCGGAATGCCGGCCGGGCTTTGCGGCCCGTCGTTCTTCAGCGCCGGAACACGGTCCTTCCCCTCGTCCTGGAGCGGGCCGGTGGTGAAGATGACGGCCACGGCGCCGCGTTCGCGGGCCTGCAGGACCTTGTAGCGCATGGCCGACCAGCGGCTCGGCTTGCGCCCGTCGAAGATCGACTTGTCGTCTTTCTCCTGCGGCTCGTAGCGGAGCATGAGGGCGACTTTGCCTTTGAGGTCGACGCCGGCGTAGTCGTCGTAGCCGAGCGGCGGCGCGGCGATGCCGTAGCCGACGAAGACGACCGGCGCGTTGAACTTGCCGGAGCTGGAGAAGCCGAGCGGCGTCCAGGCGTCGGCGGGCAGGTTGGCCAGGCGGTTGCCGTCGCCCATCTCCACGCCGGTCTTCACTTCGAAGGGCTGCTTGTACGACGTGCCGAAGGCCGGCTTCAGCTTCAGCTCGCGCAAACGGCCTTCGAGGAACGCGGCGGCGCGGTCGATGCCCTTCGTGCCGAGGCCGCGCCCTTCCATGTCGTCGGCGGCGATGATCTTGACGTCGTGCTCGAACTGTTTGGCGATGTCGGCGGGCGCGCCGAGGGCGATGGCCAGGAGGAGTTGGACGATCATCGGACAATGCTATCAGCCACGGAAACTCAGAACGCAGAATGCGAATGCAGAATGAAGAATCTTCTCAATTCTGCATTCGCATTCTAAGTTTCTGAATTCCGCTTTATGATCCCCGGCCAATGGCCACACCGATCACCGATTTCATCAAGCACCACTACCGCCACTTCAACGCCGCGGCGCTCGTGGCGGCGGCGGAGGACTACGTCAAGCACCTCGCCGGCGGCAACAAGATGATGCTGACGATGGCCGGGGCGATGTCGACGGCGGAGATCGGCCTCTCGCTCGCGGAGATGATCCGCCGCGGCAAGGTGCACGCCATCACCTGCACCGGCGCGAACCTCGAGGAGGACATCTTCAACCTCGTCGCGCACGACCATTACAAGCGCGTGCCGCGCTACCGCGAGCTCAGCGCCCGCGAGGAGCAGGCCCTGCTCGAGCAGCACATGAACCGCGTGACGGATACGTGCATCCCCGAGGGGGAAGCGATGCGCAGGATCGAGGCGGCGGTGCTGCGGCATTGGATGGAGAAGGACAAGGCCGGCAAGCGGCTCTTCCCGCACGAGTTCATGTACGAGATCCTGCGCGACGGCTCGATCGCGGAGTTCTACCAGATCGATCCGAAGAATTCGTGGATGGCGGCGGCAGCGGAGAAGAACCTGCCGATGTTCGTGCCGGGATGGGAAGACTCGACGCTCGGCAACATGTACACGGGACACTGCATCAGCGGCGACGTGAAGAACGTGCACACGGTGCGCACGGGCATCGAGTACATGGTCGAGCTGGCCGACTACTACACGAAGACGTCGGCGCAGAGCTCGATCGGCTTCTTCCAGATCGGCGGCGGCATCGCCGGCGACTTCCCGATCTGCGTCGTGCCGATGCTGCACCAGGACCTGCAGCGGCCGGAGGTGCCGCTGTGGGGCTACTTCTGCCAGATCTCCGACTCGACCACGAGCTACGGCTCGTACTCCGGCGCCGTGCCGAACGAGAAGATCACCTGGGGGAAGCTCGGCATCGACACGCCGAAGCACATCATCGAGTCGGACGCGTCGATCGTGGCGCCGCTCGTGTTCGCGTACGTGCTGGGGTGGTGACTACTTCCGCCTTTCGATGATCTTCGACGGTTGGGCGTTGAGGTCATCGAGCTCGATGACGAACTGGGTCATGCTGCCGGCGGCGATTTTGCGCAGCACCTTCGCCGTCGTGGTCAGCTCCTCGGGCTGGGCGTTGTAGACGATCACGGCCAGCTTCCGGCGGGCGGTGGCGCTGGGGACGAAGGCCTCGCCGCCGATGGCGAACGGGTAGGCGGCGGCGGGATCGTGCGACGTGCCCTTGACCATGATCCAGTCGGCGGGGCGCTCGTCGATGAAGAACGAGGCCAGGGCCATCTCGCTGCCGCGGGGCACGACCACGTCGGTGCGGGCGAAGCCGCGGCGCTCGTTCTCGCCGGCGCGCACGAGCGTCTTCACGGCGTAGCGGCCGGGCGGCAGCGACAGCGTGCCGTAGTACTTCACGCCGCCACCGCGCAGGCGCGCGCCGACCTTGGTCAGGTCGAGGGTCATCTTCTGATACAGGCGGTCGCGGACGCGGCCTTCCTCATCGAAGGCGTAGATGTAGATCTCCGCCCCTGCGTCTTTCAGCAATTCTCCCCCGTCGATCTCGACGATGACCGGCACCTGGGCGCGCTCGCCGCCGCCGGGGAAGGCCGCGGAGACGGCGCGGATGCGCACGTCGCTCTGGGGGATGTCGTTGACGATGATCTCGGCGTTCGACAGCGCGCGCTGCACCAGCGACTCGCCGCCGCTCTCGAAGTAGCCGGAGCGGTACGAAGCCCGCCCGCCCGGCACGCCGGCGAGGCGGATCTCGAGGTTGTGGAACTGCCCGCGCCGCCGCGCCGGGGCCTGGAAGGCGAGGACGTAGACGACTTCCTGGCGGCGCGGCAACGTGGCCAGCTCGCTGTTGCGGAGGACTTCGCCGCCGGTGGGGCGGGCCAGGAGGAAGAGGGCGTCGTTCGAGACGTTCCACGGGCGGACGCCGGCGATGTCGACGGCGTTGAGCACGCAGTCGGAGGCGCGGAACTTCCTGGCCATCTCCCGGAAGGCCATTCCCCCCTCCCGCCCCTTCACGTCGAAGCCCTCGGAGAGCAGAACGATCTGCTTCCGCCCCGGCACGGCGCGCAGCATCGACGCCAGCGCGGAGAGGGCGTCGATCTCCTTGTCGATGCGCACGCCGGTGAAGGGCTCGGCCGCCGGCGCGGCGGGGACGTCGCGCCGCTGGCGGCGAATCTCGTCGTGCATCGTCAGCGGATGGGAGATGACCACCGGCTCCGTCTGCGGCGGCGCGGCATCGCCGCCGGCGAGCTGCAGCGGATCGCTGCCGCGGAACGAGCGCGGCTCGGCGAGCGCGGAGGCGACGAGGTCGCGGTCGGTGGTGAACGCGGTGAGGAGGCGGAAGCCCTGCTCGGGGCTGATGGAGCCGACGGCGACGAGGTCGCGGGGCTGGGCGTCGTCGCGGACGAAGCGCCGGGCCGCCTCCTGCGCGCGGGCTAGCGCGGTGGGCGAGGAAAAGCCGAGGTCGAAGAGGAGCATGAAAGAGCGCCGCGCGGCGGGATTGACCGGCTCCACGGCGCTGGCCGTCCGGCGCTCGGCGAAGTCGACGGCCTCGATGGCGGTGATGGGGCGGCGCACGCCGTCGTCGAGCAGCTCGAAATTCGCCGCGGTCAGGCCGCGCAGCGGCGTGCCGCCGCGATCGGCCACCGTCACCGGCACCTCCACGACGTTGACGGTGATCTTCTCCCCGACCTGGGCGAAGGCCGTGGCCGCCACGAGGGCGACCGCAAAGAAGGTCGCGCGCAACGCCGGATGAGACTTGGCGTTCATTTCAAAGCAATCTTCTGTGTCTCCGTCGAACCTTTCGCGCGCACGGTGAGGTCGAGCGTCGGCTGCGAGGCGTCGTCGACCTGCATCAGCAGCGCGGTGGAGTTGTCGCCGCTCTTGGCCGCGCCGAGGAGCGTCACCTTCGGCGTGGAGTCGAACGTCACCTCGCTGGCCTCGGCGTTCTGCACGAAGACGGCGAACTTCGCGCGCGGCCCGGCGGCGGGGATGAAGCGCTGGCCGCTCAGGTTGAACGGATCGCTGGCCGCGGCGGCATGCGAGATCCCGCGCACCAGCACCGCGCTGGGATGCTCGTCGACGAAGATCGCCGGCAGCACGGCCACGTCATTCGCGCGGGCCACGTTCACGTCGGCGCGCACGAAGCCCTTGCGGTCCGTCTCCGGCATCCGCACCAGCGCCTTGACCGCGTACTTGCCCGGCGGCAGCGTCAGCGTGGCGTAGTACTTCAAGCCGCCGCTGCGCAGGCGCGCCCCGACCTTGGCGAGGTCGAGCCCGATCGACTGATAGAGGCGGTCGCGCACGAGGCCGTTGCTGTCGAAGGCGTAGATGTAGATCTCCGTCACGGCCTTGTCGCTCTTGAGGTCCTTGAGCATGTCGTTGCCGTCGAGCTCCAGGATCACCGGCACCTGCGCGTTCGCGCCGGCCATCGGGAACGCGGCGGCCAGGCCGGCCACGCGCACGTCGCTCTGGGGAATGTCGTTGAGGATGATCTCGGCGTTCGAGAGCGTGCGCTCCTGCGGCGTCTGCGCGCCCCCCTCGTAGTAGCCGGCGCGGGCGAGGACGTTCGCGCGCCCCGGCACGTCGACGAGCTTGACCTTCAGGTCGTGGAACGTTCCGGGCTTGGAGGTCGGGGCCTGGAAGGTCAGGACGTAGACGAACTCCTGCGCCTTCAACATGCGGTCGAAGTTCGCGGTCATGTCGTTGGCATTTTGGAAGACGAGGCCGCCGGTGGGATCGGCGAGGAGGGCCAGACCGGCGTTGGAGTTGATGCGGGCGCCGGTCTGGATGTCGTTCTGCACGCGCACGCCCTGGATGTCGATGGCGTGGAGGACGACGTCGGAGCCGCGGAAGAACTGGGCCATGCGGCTGACGAAGGCCTGGCTCGTGGAGCTGCCGAAGCGCGCGTCGTTGTCGACGGTGGCGACGTTGCCGTGGAGGACGGCCTCGTTGTCTTGCACGGTATTGCCCGACTCGCGCGCGTCACGGCCGGAGACGACCGACGGATCGAAGCCCTCGGAGAGAAAGACGATCTGCTTGCGCCCCGGCACCGCGCGCAACGTCTTCGCCAGCGCGCCGAGGAAGTCGACCTCTTTCTCCACGCGGGCGCGCACGTAGGCGACGCTGGCGTGCTGAATCTGCACTTTCATGTCCGCGGCCGCGTCGGCGGCAGCAGCTAGATTGGCGTCTCTCCGAAGCGCGGGCGTCGAGGCCCCGGGCGTCGGGTCCAGCGGCATGGTGGTATCGAGTGTCGAGGCGATGTTCGTCTCGTTGGCGAGCTGCAGCGGATCGGCGGATTTGAACGACGCCGGATTGCCGATGGCCGCCATGACGAGCTCGCGGTCGGTGGTGAACGCGGCCAGAAGGCGGAAGCCGTGGTCGACGTCGATCGTGCCCACGCCGGCGAGGTCGCGCGGCTGCAGGGCCGTCTTCACGAAGTTCCGGGCCGCCTCCTGCGCGCGCGCCAGCGAGCGCGGGGCCGAGTAGGAAAGGTCGAAGAGGAGCATGAAGTTCCGCCGCGCCGCCGGCGGCATCGGATCGAGCACGGAGCGCTTCATGCTCAGATCGATGGCCTCGAAGGAGGTGATGGCGCGCTCCTTCCCCTGGTCGAAGAGCTTGAAGTTCGCCTTCGTCAGCCCGCGCATGGCGTTCCCGCCGGAGTCGACGACGGTGACCGGCACCTCGATGACGTTGACGTTGATGCTCTCCTTCACCTGCGCGAACGCGGTCGCGCAGCACAGCGCAGCGATGAACATCACGGCGAAAGGACGGAATCGCATCGGCGGTCTCCTTCGGTCAATGGAGCGGCGTGCTGGCGCTCAGCGCGGCGCCGTTCTTGCGAACGGTCACGCCGAAGCGCGGCACGGCCCGGTTATCGAGTTGCAGGACGAGCTTCGTGGAGGTGGTGCCTTTGATCTGGGCGAGGAGCGTCGCCGGCGGCGTGGTCTCCCACGTCAGCTCCTCCGGTTGGGCATTGACGACGAACACCGCCACCTTGCCCACGCCGCCCTCGGGCGGGTGCGCGGCGGCGCTGGGCACGAAGGGCTCGCCGTTGATCTGGAACGGGTAGACGTCGCCTTCGCGCTCCGCGCCGCGCACGATCAGCCAGGCCTTCGGGTCGTCGAGGACGAAGGGCGGCAGGAGCGCGGTCTCGCCGTTCTTCGGCACGACGACGTCGTTGCGGGCGAAGCCGCGCGTCTCCGTCGACGGGATCTGCACGAGCGTCTTTACCGCGTACTTGCCCGGCGGCAGCGCGAGCGAGCCGATGTACTTCACGCCGTTCCGGCGCAGCTTGTCGCCGACTTTGGCGACGTCGAGGGCGAGGCGCTCGTAGACGCGGTGCTTCACCGAGCCCTGCTCGTCGAAGGCGTAGATGAAGAGCTCGACCGCGATTTCGTTTCCTTTCGCCGCCTTCAGGAGATCGGCGCCGTCGATGTCGACGACGACGGGGACCTGGGCGAGCTCGCGCGACGTCGGGAACGCCGCCGCCAGCGCGGCGATGTGCACGCCATCCTGAGGGATGTCGCGGAGGATCACGTCGGCGGCGTTGACGGTCTCCTCGAAGCGCGTGCTGCGCGTGCCGCCCTCGAAGTAGCCGCGGCGCGAATAGACGGCGGCGCCGCGCGGACCGCCGTTCAATTCGACGCGCAGGTCGTGCAGCTTGCCGGGACTGACGACCGGAGCCTGAAAGCCGAGGATGTAGACGACTTCCTGCTGGTGCAGAAGGCGGGCGAAGTTGCCGGCGAGATCGTTGGAGTTGCGGAAGACCTCGCCGCCGGTCGGGCGGGCCAGCAGGGCCAGCGCCTCGCCGCTGTTGTCGGGCGCGCCGTGCTCGACGTCGTTCTGGAGGCGCAGCCCCTGCGTGTCGATGGCCTGAAGGATCACGCCGGAGCCGCGGAAGGCCTGCGTCATCGCCTCCAGCGTCGACAGCGAGGAGGTGTTGCCGTAGCGGCGGTCGTTGTCGACGGTGTGTCCGCTGTTCCACCAAGTTCCCTGAATGATGTTGTTCGCGTCCTCGAACTCCTCGTTCTTCTCCTTGGCGCTGCGGCCGCTCATGATGCGGCCGTCGAAGCCGTCGGAGAGGAGCACGATCTGCGGCCGCCCGCGCACGCTGCGCAGCGAGGCTGCGAGCTGGGCGAGCCAGTCGATCTGCCGGTGCACCTGCTCGCGGGCGCGGGCGTCCTCGTCGAGGCGAAGGCGCTCGGCGTCCTGCCGGATCCAGTCATAGAACGCCGCGTCCTGCGGCCGCTCCACGGCGGCCAACCCCTGGTCCCTGTCGATCTGCTGCTTGTCGAGCGACGGGATCGCCGACATCTGCAGCGGATCGCTGGAGCGGAACGAGCCGGGATGATCGATGGCCTGGGCGACGGCGGTGCGGTCGGTGGTGAAATTCGCCAGCAGCCGGTAGCCGCGGGCGATGTCGAGCGTGGCGACGCCGACGAGGTCGGCCGGCTGCACGATCGACTTCACGAACGTGCGCGCCGCCGTCTGGGCGCGCTGCAACGACGACGGCTGGGAGTTGATCAGATCGAACAGCAGGAGAAAGGCGCGGTGGGCCGCGGGGTTCCCGGCGTTGGCCTTGAGCGACGCCGGCGAGGAGAAGTCGATGGTCTCGAACGAGGCGATGGCCACGGCTTTGCGCCCGTCGAAGAGGCGGAAGTTGTCCTTGGTCAGGCCGCGCACGGGATTGCCGTCGCGTCCGACGACGCTGACCGGCACCTCGACGTAGTGCACGGTGATCTTCTCTTCGGCGGCCTGGGCGGCGAGCGGGAGCAGGAAGGCGATCAGGATTCTTCGCATTTCAATTCGTCACGATCAGCGGCATGCTGGCCTTGCGCAGGTCGGCAGAGCCGCGTTTGTGGATGACCACGTCGAGGCGGGCCGGACCGGCGGCGACGCCGCCCGGGCCGACGTGGAACACCAGCTTCGTCACGCCGTCGCCCTTGATCTGCCGTACGAGCGACGGCTGCGCGGGCCGCGTCGTCCCGGCCGCGTCGGTGACGGTGGCCTGCATCATCATTTCTTCAGGGTTGGCGTTGTAGAGAAAGAGCGCGAACTCGCCTTCGCCCGTCGCCGCCAGCCGCGGCGCGGCGCTGGGGATGAACGGCTCGCCGTCGAGGAGGAACGGATACGCCGTGGCGGCGCCGTGCTCGATTCCTTTGATGGCCGCCCACTGCCCGGGCTTGTCGAGGAAGAGCGGCGGCAGCACGGCCATGTCGCCGGCGGCGCCGACGACGAGGTCGGTGCGCGCGAAGCCGCGCCGGTCGCCCTCGGGGAGCGACACGAGCGACTTGAGCGCGTACTTGCCGGGCGGGAGGGCCAGCATCGTAAAGTACTTGATGCCGTTCTGCCTCAGCTTGTCGCTGGCATGCGCCGGATCGACGGTGATGCGCTGGTAGATCCGGTCGCGCACTACGCCGCTGTCGTCGAAGGCGTAGACGAAGACGTCCACCGGCACCGGCTTGGCCGCGCCGCGCAGCAGGTCCTCGCCGTTGATCTCCAGGAAGAGCGGCACCGAGGCCTTCGGCGCTCCCGGCACGGCCGCCGCGAACGCCGCCACGCGCACGCCGTTCTGGGCGATGTCGTTGACGACGATCTCAGCGTTCGTCAGGACCCGCTCCATCGGCTTCTCGCCGCTTCCCTCATACCAGGCGATGCGGCTGTTCACGTTCGCGCCCGGCGGCCCGTTCACGAGCTTCACGGAGAGGTTGTGGAGCTTGCCCGTTTTGCCCGGCGTGGCGTGGAAGGCCAGCACGTAGACGACTTCCTGCTGGCGCATCATGCGGTCGAGGTTCGCGCCGAGGGTGTTCGTGTTCTCGAAGACCTTGCCGCCGGTCGGATCGGCGAGGAGATGCAGCCCTTCGTTCGCCGTGGTGCCCTTCACCGCTCCCTCGTCGATCGTGCGGACGCCGCCGATGTCGATGGCGTTCATGACCACGTCGGCCTGCTTGAAGGTCTTGACCATGCCGTCGAGGATGTTCTGGCTGGCGGTGTTGCCGAAGCGGGCATCGTTATCGACGAGGTAGGCCCGTCCCGAGGTGGCCCGCTCCATGTCGGCGAGGTCGGACTGCATGTTGCCGCGCCGCCCGCGCACGAGCGAGGGATCGAAGCCGGCCGAGAGAAGCACGACCTGCTTGCGCCCCGGCACGGAGCGCAGCGTGCTGGCCAGCAGATCGAACGACTCGATCTCCTTCATGACCCGCCCCACGGCGAAGTCGCGGTTGTTGCGCAGGGTCATCTCCTTGATCGCTTTCAGATGCTCGTCGGCCGCCGCGCCGCGGACGTTCGACGTGCTGTCGTCCTGGACCGGCGTGGGGCCGCTGTTGCTTTCGCCGAAGGAGTCGACGTCGGAGAGCTGCAACGGATCGTTGCCGAGATACTGCCCCGGCCGGGCGATGGCGGCGGCCACGGCGTTGCGGTCGGTGGTGAACGACGTGTGCAGGCGGAAGCCCTTCTCCGGATCGACGCTGCCGACGGCGACGAGGTCGCGCGGCTGGACGTTGTTCTTGACGAACTGCGTGGCGGCCTCGCGCGCGCGGGCGATGGACTTCACGTCGGAGTAGCCGAGGTCGAAGACGAGCATGAAGGAACGGCGGGCGTGGGGGTTCAGCGGCGAGAGCGCGCTCACGTCCGCCTTGGAGCTGAAGTCAATGTTGTCGAAGGCGGTGATGGTTTGGGGCTTGCCGTCGTCGAAGAGTTGAAAATTCGCCGCGGTGAGGCCGCGGATGGGGTTGCCGTCGCGGTCCGTGACCGTGACCGGCACCTCGATCACCCGGACTTCGACGTTGATCTGCGCGGCCAGCGGCATCGCGGCCGCGAGCAGAAGCAGGGCGGAGAAGAGAGATTTCAAGGGGGCCTCCTGGACCGATCTCAGTTCGACACGAGCAGCGGAACGCTGGCACGCCGCGCGTCGGCGGAGCCTTTCTTGTGAATGACGATGTCCAGCGTGGTGTTGCCGGGACCGACGCCCGCGCCATCGTACTGAAAAACGAGCTTGGTGACGAAGTCGCCCTGCAGCTCGCGCACGAGCTTCGGCGTCGTGACCCGCGTGCCGGCCGGGTCGGTCAGCGTGGCCTCCCACGTCATCTCGTCCGCGGTGGCGTTGTAGACGAAGACGGCGAACTGCTGGGGCTCGCCGTTGCGCAGCCGGGCCACGGCGCTGGGCATGAACGGCTCGCCGTTGATCTGGAACGGGAACGGCCCGCTCTCGCCATGCACGGCCCCCTTGACCATCAGCCAGCGGCCGGGACGGTCGGTGAAGAGCGGCGGCAGCACGGCCACGTCGTAGACGCCGGGCACGCTCACGTCCGTGCGGGCGAAGCCTTTGCGCTCCGACTCCGGCAGGCGCACCAGCGACTTCACGGCGTACTTCCCGGCCGGCAGCGAGAGCGTGCCGTAGTACTTCAGGCCGCCGTTCCTGAGCTGCTCGCCGGCCTTGGAGAGGTCGACGGTGAGGCGCTGGAAGACGCGGTCGCGGACGATGCCCTCCTCGTCGAAGGCGTAGATGTAGAGGTCGACCTTGACCACCTGCGACTTCGCGCCGCGGGCAAGGTCGTCGCCGTTCATCTCGACGATGACCGGCACCTGGCCGTTCGACTTCCCCGGCATCGGCGCCACGAGCGCGGCGATGTGCACGTCGTCCTCGGGGATGTCGTTCATGATCACTTCGGCGTTCGTCAGCGTGCGCTCCATGGCGCCCTCGCCGGTGCCGCCCTCGTAGTAGCCGCCGCGGTGCGAGACCGTCGATCCCGCCGGCAGCCCCTTCACTTTCACCTTCAGCTCGTGGAACTTGCCGGGCGTGTCGGAGGAAGCGCGAAAGCCGAGGACGTAGACGACTTCCTGCTGGCGCATCAGCTGATCGAAGTCGTGGCTGAGGTTGTTGGCGTTCTGGAAAAGCGAGCCGCCGGTCGAATGGGCCAGGAGGTACAGCCCCTCGTTCGAATTGATCTTCGCGCCCGACTGCAGATCGTTCTGCACGCGGAGGCCCTGGATGTCGATGGCGTGGAGGACGACGTCGGAGCCGCGGAAGAAGCGGGCCATGCGGTCGAGCAGCGTCATGGTCGTGGTGCTGCCGAAGCGGGCGTCGAAGTCGACCTTCCAGTACTCGCCGGAGGTCGACTGCTCCATCTCGTCCTTGGCCTCGTCGACGGCGCGCGCGTCGCGCCCCTGCACCAGACTGGCGTCGAACCCCTCGGACATGAACACGACCTGCTTCCGCCCCGGCACGGCCTGGAGGGTGCGGGCCATGGCGCTGAGCAGGTTCATCTGCCGCTCCACGCGGGTGCGGTTGTAGCTGTCGCTCAGCCGCTTCTCCAGGCGGGCGATGTCCTTGACGTTCTCGAGCGCGTCGTCGTCCCGGGCGTTGCGCGCCTGCGTGGCGCCGGGCGTCTCCGGCAGCACGGCCGTGAAGACGTCGAGGGCGCCGAGCTGCAGCGGATCGCCTGAGACGAAGGCATTCGGATTGGCGATGGCCTGCACGAGCGCGTTGCGGTCGGTGGTGAAGGAGGTAAGGAGACGGAAGCCGTGCTCGATGTCGATCGTAGCCACGGCGGCGAGGTCGCGCCGGGTCAGGGTCTTGGCGATGAACTCGCGCGCCGCCTCCTGGGCCTTGGCCCGCCCGTTCGGCGAGGAGAAACTCATGTCCAGGAGGAGGAGGAAGCTGCGCCGCGCGGCGGGATTGAGCGGCGACGTCTTCTGCAGGGAGTCGGCGGAGGCGAAGTCGACCCGGTCGAAGACGGTGACGTCCCGCTTCTTCCCCTGGTCGAAGATCTCGAAGTTTTCCTTCTGCAGGCCGCGCACGGGATTGCCTTCGCGGTCGACGACGGTGACCGGCACCTCGACGAGATGGACATTGACCGTCTCGCTGAGCTTCGATGGCTGTCCGAAGGCGGTCATCGCAACCGCGGACAGCGCGAGGGCAAAGCGGCTGAAGCGGTGCATCCGGGAGTTCTCCTGTGGCCAGAAGAATGCTCCAGAAAGTCAGTCGATTCCGTTACTTCTTTGTTTCGTTCTGATCCGTTGCGGACGCGACCGTCACGGAGGCGCTCCAAAGCTGATAAATGCCGTTCCGGCTGTCGCTCCAGATGAGGTGAAAAATGCCGTCGCGATCGGCGGCCAGGCCGAAGTAGTCGCCGCCGCCGTAGTCGAAGCGCTTCAGGATCTTCGCGTTCTTCGGCGTGTCGTTGCACGGCGCCCCGTCGCTGACGCGCACGGGCTTCGTGAACGTGGCGCCGCCGTCGGCCGACGCCGTTGCCCAAAGGGCGTTGCAGTGCTTGGCCGCGTCAGTCTCGCTCATCCACGTCACGAGGAGCACGCCGTTCTTGCCGGTGGCGATGTTCGCGGCGCGCAGGCTCGTCTCGCCGGGCGCGGCGGGCACCGGCAGCGGATCCGTCCACGACTCGCCCTTGTCGCGCGAGCGGTAGAGAAAGAGGCGCTTCTCGTCGGGGGTCGCGCAGGTGAAGTAGAGCGTGTCGTCGGCCGGATCGGCAGCGAGGACGGGCAACTGGTTCGTGCAGCCCTCGGCGATGAGCAGCGGCGCGCCGAAGGTCTCGCCGCCGTCGCGCGACGCCAGCAGCCAGCTGCGCCCCTTCTCCAGCCGCGCCTTCGGCCCCTTGCTGAACGGCATGAAGTCGCCGTACGAGACGACGACCGTGCCGTCGCGCAGCACGGCGCCGGTGAAGGTGTTGAGGTTCAGGTTGCTCGGCGTGACCCGTGTGACGAGCGGGAAGGTGATCCAGTCATCGGAGCGCGCCAGGAAGACGTCGACGCGCATGTGTCCCCCGACGCGGTGCAAGAGCATGCCGAGGGCGAAGAGGCGCGGCTTGGCGGGATCGCGGACGTCGGCGAAGAGCGTGTCGTGATCGATGTAGCGCGCGAGATTGTGCGGCGGCAGCGGCCACGTCGCGCCGCCGTCGCCGGAGCGGAAGACGAGGAACCCGTCCTCGGCGCCGAGCTGCGGCGCGTTCGCCAGCACGGTCACGATCGTCTGCTTCGGCCCGATGATCGCCCACGGATCGCTGCACTGCATCACCGGCAGGCGCCGGCTGGTCCACGTGGCCCCGCCGTCGCGGCTGAGGAAGGTGGCGCACGTCGCCGTGGGACCGAAGTCGTCGCCGGCGATGGCCACTCCGACGAGGTGCTTCGGATCGCCCGGATCCACCGCCAGGCTCGACTCGATCACCGGCACGTCGATGCCGGGACTGGCCAGACGGTTGGGAGAAACGTGGAGCGTGAGGACGGCGGCGGCCAGCGCGGCGAGCATCAGCTCTTCAGCATACCGTGGCGCAAAATCCGCGAAATCTCCCCGACCACCTCGTCGGTGTGCTTCCCGAAGTGATCCTTGACGCCGAAGATGATCTCGATCGAGAAGTAGTTGTAGAAGATGCGCGTGGCCAGCATGACCGCCGAGATCGGCGACAGCCCGTCCTGCAGCTTCTCTTTCAGCGCCTCTTCCATTCCGTGCTGCTTGAGGAACGTGTCGAAGCGCTTGGCCATCTCCGCGTAGAACTTGCGGATGTGGCTGCCGTCGAACTCGACCACGTCGACGTAGATCAGGGCCACGTAGTCGCGGTAGGCCTTCACCGTCTCGCGCGCCGCGCGCCCCATCTGCTCCAGGTTCTCCGGGAACGTGCCGGTAGCGAGGGCGCGGTTGAACGGGAAGTCGGGCTGGGACATGGCGTCGAAGTAGCGGTCGAGCAGAGCGCGAAAGATCGACTCCTTGTCGGGAAAATGATGGTAGACGTTTCCCTTCGACAGCCCCGCCTCCTCGGCGATGTCGCGCACGCTCGTGGCGCCGTAGCCGCGGTGGGCGAAGAGCTTCAGCGCCGTGTCGAGGATCTGCGCGCGGGAGCGCTCGGAGCGTTCGATCTGATTCATGGCAATTGCTCGCGCAGTTTGGCCTTCTCCACTTTGCCGTACGGAGTGCGCGGGAGCGCATCGACGAACAAGTAGCGTTTCGGCAGCTTGAACCTGGCGATGCGCAGCGAAAGATACGACGAGAGGTCCTCCTCTGTCGCGTCGCCGACGACGAAGGCCACGCCGATCTCGCCCCAGGTCTCGTCCGGAATCGCCACGACGGCGGCGTCAGCCACGCGCGGATGCGAGACCAACTCGGCCTCGATCTCCGCGGGATAGACGTTCACGCCGCCGCTGATGAACATGTCCTTGGCCCGGCCGGCGATGGTGAGAAAGCCGTCGGCGTCGCGGCGGGCCAGGTCGCCGGTGCGGAGGAAGCCGTCGTCGCGAAAAGCCGCGCGCGTGGCCTCTTCGTTGTTCCAGTAGCCGCGCGACACGTGAGGGCCGCGGATCCACATCTCCCCCACCTCGCCGTCGGGAACCTCGTTGCCGTCGGCGTCGACGACGCGGACCTCGGTGAACATCATCGGCCGCCCGATCGAGCCGCGCTTCGCGATCGATTCCTCCACCGTCATCGTGAAGCAATTCACGCCGACCTCGGTCATGCCATAGCCCTGTTTCATCGGCACGCCGCGCTTCGCGTAGGCCTCGGCGATGGTCGCGGGCAGCGGCGCGCCGCCGCTGATGAACCAGCGGACGTGGTCGAGCTTCGCGGTGGCAAACTCCGGCGCGTCCATGAGCATCTTCCAGATCGTCGGCACGCCGAGGACCACTGTGCAGCGCTCGCGCTCGATCGTCTGCCAGATTTTGGAGGGGTCGAAGGACTTGAACAGCACGATCGTCCCGCCCACGGTGAAGATCGGGATCGTGAACGCGGCGATGCCGCCGGCGTGGTAGAGCGGCGTGTAGATCGGGCTGATGTCGTCCTCGCGCAGACCCCAGTTCACGACGGTGTTGTAGCCGTTCCAGTAGAGCTGCCGGCGGGGGATCATGACGCCTTTCGGCTTCCCGGTCGTGCCAGACGTGTAGAGCAGGCAGTAGATGTCGTCGTTCGTCGTCGGTCCCGGCTCGAGCGGCACCTCCGGGAACTCGTCGCCGCGGTAGAGCCACTTCATGCCGCTGTCGCGGGCGATGGCGGCCAGCTCGTGGACGGTGGCGCGCGTGGAGAGCGGCACGACGATGGCGCCGATCTTCCCGGCGGCGAAGAAGAGCTCGAGGTACTCGATGGAGTTGTGCGCCAGGATGCCGAAGCGGTCGCCGGCCTCGATGCCCTTCGAGGCCAGCATGGCCGCGGCGCGCTCGGCGCCGGCGTTGAGCTCCGCGTAGGTGAGGCGCGCGCCCGTCTCGACGCAGACGAGGGCCAGCTTCTCCGGCGTTACTCGTGCCCGCTCGGCGAGGAGCTCTTGCTCAAACATTCGAGGAATTTCTCCGGCTGCTGGCGGTGCGGCATGTGCGCCGCGCCATCGATGACGAAGAGCTTCGATCCGGCAATCTTCTTCTGCAACGCCTCGGCGTAGGCGACGGGAAGCACGCCGTCGTCGCGGCCCCAGATCAGCGTCGTCGGCACTTTCAACGAGGGCAGCTTCTCGTCGACGAGGTACTCGAGCACGCCGCCGGCGATGACGCGCTTCATCAGGTCGCCGGCGTGCGGGTCGAGCAGGGCGTCGACGGCCCAGTCGGGCGTCGGCGCGTCCGGCCCGTGAACGGCGTGCAGGATCTTGACGGCGTCGTCGCGATTCGAGGCCACGAGCGGCACCGACAGCGGCCACATCATGCCGCTGGCGTCTTCGAGCACGAGGCGTTCGACGCGCTCGGGATGCTTCATGGCGTAGAGCATCCCCAGCCACCCGCCCATCGAGTTTCCGACGATCGTCACGCGCGTCGCCCTCTCATGATCGAGGACGGCGTCGAGCTGCGCGAGCATCATCGAGAGCGGCAGCGGGCCTTCGCGCGGTCCGCTTTCGCCGTGCCCGGCGAGGTCGAGGGCGAGGACGCGGTGATCGTTGGCGAGCTTGGGCGCGACGGCGAACCAGGTGCCGGCCTGGTCGTTTGCGCCGTGGAGGAGGACGACGACAGGCGCGGCGGGACGCCGCGCATCCAGCCGCCGAGACGGCGGCGCTCCCACCCAATACACCGTCCCCTGAAACTCCACCCGCTCCAGGCCGCCCTTGGCTAGCTCGGCGCGGGTGTGGGCGATGAACTGCGCGAGGGTCATGAGCAGGATGGCGATCACGATGCGAACAGTCTCGATTCCGCGCGCGGCGCGCGCAGCGCCACGGCGGCCTGGTTATACCCGACGCCGGAGCCGACCAGCACGACGAGGTCGGCCGGCTTGATCTTCCTGGCCTCGAACGCATCGTGCAGGGCCATCGGAATGCACGCCGAGCCGGTGTAGCCCCACTTCTCCATCACCGTGTGCGTCTTCGACATCGGCAGGCCGAGGTCGTTCATGACCAGCTCGATCGTCGGCTTGCGCACCTGCGTGAAGATCACGAAGTCGATGTCGCTCACTGCGAAGCCGCCGTTCCGCGCCACCTGGCGCACCAGCCGCGGCCATCCCTCGTTGTTGATCTCCGGCGGATAGCGCTCGAACATCTTCACGCGCGTCCGGCCGCTCGTCACCGCCTCGCACGACGCCGGCTCCACGGTGCCACCGGCGGGGATCAGCCAGTTGCGGTGGTACGAGCCGTCGGCCTGGAACGCAGCGGCGACGAACCCGGGCTCGCTGCTGCGCTCGAGCACCGCCGCGCCCGCGCCGTCGCCGTAGAAGAAGATCATCGGATCGGCGTCGTTGGCGAGCTTGTGCATCATGTAGACGCCGACGACGAGCACCGTGCGCAACGACGGGTTCACCGCTATGAGTCCCGACGCCGTCGACAGCGCGGTCGGGAAGGATGCGCAGGCGCAGCCGACATCGAACGTCCCGGCATTCTTCGCGCCGAGCTTCGACTGCAGCACGACCGAGGTCGCGGGGGTGATGTAGTCGGGCGAGTCGGTGCCGAGAATGATCAGGTCGAGCTCTTCCGCCGGCTTCCCCGCGCGCGCCAGCGCCTGCTGCGCCGCGCGCAGGGCCAGGTCCGAGGCCGCCCACTCCGCCGGCGCGTACCAGCGCGCCCGGATGCCGCTCGACGCTTCCATCTTGTCGACGAACTCCGGCGCCGTGGCCTCGAACCTCGCGCGCAGCGCGTCGTTCGTCACTTCGATCTCCGGCAGGTAGCAGCCGGTGGAGGCGAGGCTCGCGAACTCAGGTGCCAAGGACCAGCCCCCCATCGACGCTCAGCACCGCGCCGCTGATGAAGCTCGCCGCGTCGCTGGCCAGCCAGACGTAGGCGTTGGCGATGTCGGCGGGATCGCCCATCCGCCCCAGCGGCGCCTTCGCTGCCAGCGACTCCAGCACCTTCGGCGGCATCTGCTGGACCATCTCCGTGGCGATGAAGCCCGGGGCCACGGCGTTGACGCGGATGCCGTAGCGTCCCAGCTCGCGCGACCACGTCTGGGTGAAGCTGATGACGCCCGCCTTCGTCGCGGCGTAGTTGGTCTGCCCGAAGTTTCCGTACAGCCCGACCACGGACGAGGCGTTGAGGATCACGCCCCGCCCGGCGCGGATCATGTGCGGCACGACCGCGCGCGTGCAGACGAAAACTCCTTTGAGGTTGACGTTGACGACGGCGTCGAACGTGGCGTCGTCCATCGTGGCCGCGACCGCGCCGTCCTTCCACTTCACCAGCTGTGCGTCGCGGAGGATGCCGGCGTTGTTGACGAGGACGTCGATGCGCCCGTGCTCTTTGATGACCGCGTCGGCGGCGCGCTCGACGTCGTCGCGTTTCGTGACGTCGATCTTCGGCTCGGTCGTGACGTCCCAGACCACGACGCGTGCCCCCTCAGCCGCGAAGCGTTCCGCGGTGGCGCGGCCGATGCCGGCTGCGCCACCGGTGACGATGACGACGCGGTCTTTGAGATTGAGGTCCACGCTAAAACGCCAGCCTCAATCCCAACTGGAACTCGCGCGCCGGCAGCGTCGCGCTGAACTTGCCGAACGCCGGATTGGCCACGGCCGCGGCGGGCTTGCTCTTGTCCGCGGCGGCGCGGTAATTCGCCAGCGTCGGACCGCTCAGGAACTGCGAGGCCGCGACGCTGTTCACGTCCCAGTTCACGTTGTTGAAGGCGTTGAAGACCTCGGCGATCGCTTCCAGACGGCCGGCGTGCGTCGGAATGGCCTTCGTCACGCGCAGCGAGAAATTGCGGTACAGCGGTCCCTTCTCGCCGTTGCGCAGGTACGTCACGCCGGCCGGGCAGACGTTGTCGAAGAAGCCGGTCCCCGGCAGCCCCGCCGCGCAGCGGTCGGAGTTCTTGCCGTCGCCGTTGAGGTCGTAGCCGAGGCGGTGCGTCCACGGCTGGCCGGAGCCGTACTCGTAGATCGGGGCCACCGTCACGTCCCACGGCGCGTGGAACACGCCGGAGAGCACGATGCGGTAGCGCTCCGTGCCGCGGGCGCGGCCGTACTCCTGCGCGATGTTGGCGGGATCGTTCGGATAGCCGAAGGGGAACTCGGGGCTGAAATCGTCGCTGATGTTCTTCTTGCTCGCCATCGTCACCGAGGCGGTGATCAGATCGCTCTTGCGCACGTTTCCGTTGAGCGAGAAGACGAGCGCGCGGTACGTCGAGTGCCCGTCGTTCGTGTAGACGTTGATCTGGTCGAAGGCCGTGTTCGGGCGGATGGCCGCGGTCGTCGCCGCGACGGCGTTGCCGGCGAAGTTCGTGTCGCGGATGGCGATCTCGTCGCGCCCCTTCACGTAGATGGCCTCGGTGTCGAAGAAGAGCCGCGAGTTGCCGAGCTTCATCGTGTATCCAAGCGACGCCTGATCGGCCTCGGGGTTCTTGTAGTTCGGATCGAGGAGGATGATGGCCGGCTTCGAGACGATGCCGGTCGTCGTCGGGTTCTTCGGATCGAGCGCCAGCGACGGGAATCCGAGCAGCGCGCCGTTGATGCGCGTGTACGTCACGCGGCCGGTCAGGCCGTTCTGCTGCCGTTCCTGCAGCGCCGGCACGAGCAGGAAGCGCCCCACGAAGCGCCCCGCGCCGCCGCGCACGACGTTGCGGCCGTCGCCGCCGGCGTCGTAGGTGAAGGAGAAGCGCGGCTGGTAATTGTTCGAGTCGCGCTTGCGGCCGTCGTTGAGCGGTGTCTGCAGCGTGGGGTTGTTGCCGTTCGAGTCGAGGTCGTAGCGCAGCCCGAAATTCATCAGCAGGTTCGTGTTCGGGCGCCAGGCGTCCTCGACGAAGGCGCCGTAGATGTTCGTCGACATCGTCACGTCCGAGGAGCCGACGCCGTACGCGTACGCGAGCGGGAGCGTGCGGTCGTCGGTGATGTAGAGGAAGAGGCCGTAGGCGTACGTGTCGATGCGCGAGCGCTCCTTGACGCGCTGCGCGGAGAGGCCGGCCTTGAGGTCGTGCGAGGAACGGCCGGAGACGAAGTGCTTGTAGAAGGTGTCGCGGATCTCGTAGGTGTCGCCGGCGCCGAGGAGATTGCCGAGGATGTTGCCGCCGGTCATCAGCGTGTTGCCGGAGGAGAACCACTCCGCGACGGACGTCGAGTTCGTCGGCTCGTCGTAGCGGTGGTAGCCGTACTGCGCGCGGGCCTCGTTATTCATCTCGGCGGAGAGGACGGCGTTGTGCTGGAACGTGGCGCTCCAGTTGCGGCGCTTGAGCGTCTGGCCGTACGACTCGTCGGCGAGGCCGCCGACGCGGAAGTTGTCTTCCTTGTATGTCTCGTAGACGAACTTCTCGCCAGCGGTCTGCTTGGCGCTGAGCTGCTGATCGAGGCCGCCGAAGAGAAGGGTCTGGTCGAACGGATGATTGATGTCCTCGGCGAGCGCGACGAACTTGCCCTGCGGGCGGAAGAGCGTCGGCTTGGCCTCGTGGATCTGCTCGGCCGAGGCGAAGTAGAACATGCGGTCCTTGGCCAGCGGACCGCCGATCGTGCCGCCGATCTGATGCCGCGAGTAGTTGCTCTTCTCGAGATCGGTGACCGGCTTGGAGCGGAGAGAGTTGTCGCGGAAGAAGCCGAAGACGGTGCCGTCGACGTCGTTCGTGCCGCTCTTGGTGATGATGGTCATGGCCCCGCCGGCGGAGCCGCCGATCTCGGAGGAGAAGCGGTCCTGGATGACCCGGAACTCGCGGATGGCGTCCTGGCTAAAGCGCGAGCGCGCCAGACCGAGGGCCGGGTCGGTGACGTCGACGCCGTCGACGAGGATCGTGGCCTGCGAGGCGTTGCCCGCCGAGCCGATGACCGGGCCTTCGTTGATGAAGCGGAAGCCGCCGCGCTCGCGCTGCACGCCCGGCGCGAGGAAGGCCAGCTTCTGGAAGTCGCGGTTCGGGACCGGCAGCTGCTTGATCTGCTCGGGCAGGATGTTGGTGGAGGTGTCGGTCTTGTGGAGGTCGACGACCTCGGTCGCGGCGTTGACGGTGATGACGTCGCTCGTCTTCGCCTGCATCACCGCCGGCACTTTCGCGTTCTGGCCGAGGACGAGGGTCAGCTTCGTCTCCTTGATCGTGGCGAAGCCTTCCAGCGCGAACTCGACGGCGTAGTTGCCCGGCGCCAGCGAGAGGAACCGCGCCGTGCCGGTGGAGTCGGTGACGCCGACGAAGGTGTAGCCGGTCTCGGGCCGGGTGACGGTGACGGTGACACCGGGCAGCGGCGCCTTCGACTGGTCGAGGGCGATGGCCTCGATCGTGGCGGTGTCGACCTGGGCGAAGATGGGGAGGGCGAGGAGCAGGGCGAGAAGGACGAGGAGCAGTGAGCGCGTCGGCATCGGGCGGCCTCCAAGTTGAAAGTTACCGGACGGTCGGTCGGTTTTGGCTTCGGGGAAATGTACGGCGACGCGGCGGCGGTGTCAAGGGTGATCTGACGAACGCGCTACACTTCACCTATCCCATGTCGCTCCTCCAACAGAAAAAAGGAAGCACCGCCCCCCTTCCGCGCCTCGAAGGAAGGGAAGTCCTCGTCGGGCCGAAGCCGGACATCGCCAAAGTGAAGGGCGTGATGTTCGGCGCGCGCAAGCAGTTTCTCATCGAGTCCCTCGGCGAGCAGGGCTTCTACGACATGCTCTCGCGCCTCCCGCCGCGCACGATGAATTACACGCGCACGCCGCTGGCCTCGAGCTGGTGCGAGTTCGAGTCGCTCATCGAGCTCGATCGGGCCATCTACGAGACGCAGAAGGCGAAAATGCCGAACGTCCTGGCCCTCATCGGCGCCGCCTCCGCGGAGCTCGGCATCGGCCGCGTCTACAAGTCACTCGACAGCGCGGAGCTGACGAAGTTCCTGGAAGGCAACGCCCTCTTCCATAGCCAGTATCAGAAGTTCGGGAACGTCAAGTTCGAGAAGACTCCCGCCGGAGGGCGGATGGTCTACAGCGATTATCCCTGCTACAGCCCAGTCTACTGCGCGAGCGCCGTCGGCTTCTTCCTCGAGTCGATCTACCGCCACGGCGGCACGGATCCGACGGTGATCGAGACGAAGTGCCAGACGCTGGGCGACCACAGCTGCACGTACGAGATGACATGGAGATAGGGGACAGGGGACAGGTCACGGGGGACAGGCACTGTGACCCGTCCCCTGTCCCCTGTCCCCTCTTTCGCCAGTTCTATCTCGCCTGTCTCTCGCACGCGTCGTATCTGATCGCGAGCGGCGGCGAGGCCGCGGTCGTCGATCCGCAGCGCGACGTCGACCTCTACATCGACGAAGCGCGCCGCGAAGGGGTGGCCATCAAGTACGTCATCGAGACGCACCTCCACGCCGACTTCGTCAGCGGCCATCGCGAGCTCGCCGCGCGCGCGGGGGCGGAGATCGTCTTCGGGGCCGGCGCCGGCGCGGCCTTCCCGCACTGCGCCGTGCGCGACGGCGACGTCCTTCCCCTCGGCGACGTCGAGCTGCGCGCGATGGAGACGCCGGGGCACACGCCGGAGTCGATCTCCTGGCTCGTCGTCGAGGACGGCCGCCCCACGCGCGTCCTCACTGGCGACACGCTCTTCATCGGCGACGTCGGCCGCCCCGACCTCGCCGGCGCACGCGGCTACACGCCGCAGGACATGGCGGCGATGCTCTACGACTCGCTGCACGCGAAGCTGCTGGCACTCCCCGACGACGTCGAGGTCTGGCCCGCGCACGGCGCCGGCTCCGCGTGCGGGCGCAACATCTCGACGGAGACGTCGTCGACGATCGGCATGCAGCGGCGGACGAATTGGGCGCTGCAGCCGATGACGCGCGACGAGTTCGTGCAGGCGATGACGACGAACCTCGCCGCGCCGCCCGCCTACTTCGCCCGCGGCGCGGAGCTGAACCGCCTTGGCCCGCGTGCTCTGAGCGAGGTGATGAGCGCGGTCGCGGCCACGGAGGAGATCAACCGCGGGGCGACGCTGCTCGACGTCCGCGACAGCGAGGCCTTCTGCCGCGAGCACGTGGCCGGGGCGATCAACATCGGCCTCGACGGGCAGTTCGCGTCGTGGTGCGCGACGCTGCTGCCGGCGCGGCCGCCGATCGTCGTCGTGGCCGGCAGCGCCGCGCGCGCGTCGGAGGCGGTCATGAGGCTGGCCCGCGTCGGCATCGAGTCGGTGAGCGGCTACCTCGTCGGCACGGGCGAGCTGCCGACGGCGTCGCTGGCGCAGATCACCGTCGACGATCTGGCGGCGCGTCCGCTCCCGGTCATCGACGTCCGCCGCGAAGCGGAGTACTCGGCCGGCCACGTGCCCGGCGCGCGGAATCTCCCGCTCGCCGAGCTTCCGCAGCGCCTCGGCGACGTGCCGCGCAATGGCCGGATCGCCGTCATCTGCGCGAGCGGCTACCGCTCCATGACCGCGGCGAGCCTCCTGGCGCGCGAGGGCTTCGACAACCTCGTCATCGTCGTCGGCGGGACGCAGGCCTGGATCGCCGCCGGACTGCCGACCGAGTGAGCCGCAGCACGTCGCGCGCGCAGCCCCACGAGACGGTGAAGCCGGCGCCGCCGTGGCCGTAGTTGTGGATGACGTTCCCCTCGCGCTCGAGGCGCACGGCGTCGCGCAGCGGACGAAATCCGACGTCGACGGCGTACGCGCGCGGCAACCGCGGCTCGACGGCTTTGCAGCGCGCGTAGATGGCCGCGGCCAGCGCGCGCGGCACGTCGCGCGATTCGACCTCGTCGTCGGTGCCGCCGAGAACAATGTCGCCGGCGCGAGTGAGGACGTACGTCAGCGGATCCATGATGACGGCATGCCGGACGATGCCAGGATTGCGCGTCCGCAGCACGACGCCGCGGCCGGGACGGAGCGCGCGGTCGCCGCAGAGCTCGCGCGCACCGAGGCCGGTGCAGTTGACGACGACGTCGGCGTCGAGCGCGCCGAGGTCGCGGATCGTCTTCCGGCGCACGCGTAACTTGCCGCGCAGCCACGGCAGGTAGATCGGCGTTTCGATGAACGGCACCGCCATCGGCACACCGTCGACGTCGAAGTCGACCATCGACACGCCCGTGCCCCGCCGGCGCGCCAGCGTCTCGAAGACGCGGTACGACGCGCGCGCCCATCGCTCGACTTTGTGGCGCGGCTCGACGTGGTACGGATACCAGATCGCCGCGGCGACCGACGACGTCGTCGTCTCGATCTCGCGCGCGAAGAGCGTGACGTCGAATCCCGCCTCCCTCAGCACGACACCGCAGGTGAGCCCCGCGACGCCGGCGCCGGCGATGGCCACGGTCGGCGTCATGGCACCAGCAGCGGGGCGCTGTACTCGGAGCTGTCGTCCGGGGGAATGTCGAAGAAGATGTAGCGCATCGTCTGCGCGGTAATGGTTCGGCCGCGATGGTCGTGAAGAAGCTCGATCGTGAATGGCGCTTCCGTCCCGCCCGTCGGCCGGACGATGATCCCGCCGGGAATTCGCTCATCGCCGCCGTAGCCGGCAGAGGTCGGCCCGCTCTCGTACGGCTCGATGCCGTAGCCGCTGATGATCGAGGCCGTCGGCGTCGGCGGCAGCGGCAGCGGCAGGACGCCGTGCACGACGGTGACGTCGCGGGCCGCATCGTAGAAGGCATCGATCAGCCGCGGCGTCGGCGGCATCCTGCCGCTCGTGTCGAGCGACGTCGGACCATCGAGTCCCCAATCGACGCCGATCCCGCCGTTGTCGTGGATGCTGTTGTTTTGGACGAGCGTGCGTGCCGCGCCACCGCCCACGGCGACGCCGAACTGCCGGTTCGCGGCGATGACGTTGTTGGTCGCGGTGAGCGACCCGGAGTTCGTGAAGATTCCGCTGGCGCCGTTCCCGAGGACGCCGTAGGCCGCGCTGACGCCGATCAGAGTGGCGAAAACCGAGGTTCCCTCGCCGCTCCAGATGGAGATGCCGCTCCGGCCGTTGCCGCTGACGATGCTGTTGCCGACGCTGCCGCTCGCGCCGGGAGTCTCGAACGAGACGCCGCGCGAGCGGTTCGGAATGGCGCGCATGCCGGTGACGTCGGTGCCGATGAAGCAGCCGGTGACGTTGATGGCCGCGCGCACCGCGGGCGCGATCAGGACGCCGTTGTCCGGAAAGCCGTTGATGGACAGGCCCCGCAGCGTGACCGCGGGGATCGACGGGCGCAGATCGGCCGCCGAACAGGCGCTGCGAATGTCGATGCCGTTTCCGTGATCGGCCTTCGCGCCGCTGATCTCGACGCGGCGGGGATGGCTGAAATCCTGATAACGGTCCACACCGTCCGTGCCGGCATCGATGAGGAGTCCGCAACCGCGAATCCGCGGCAGCGGCGTCTCCGGCTGGAGCGTCATCGGGGAGGTGAAGGTGATCCTGCACGGTACGCTGCCGTCGCAGCGGTCGTTGGTCTCTTCGAGTGCGCCGCGGAACGACCCGGCGCCGTTGTCGCCGCCGTTATCGACGCGCAGCTCGCGCCAGCCGCTCAGGATGAAGGTGGTCTTGTTGTCGCGCGGATTCGCATCCGGCAGAGGGCCGTCGACAGTGGCGTCGGCGACGAAGCTGAACCCATCGTCCGACACCGGCGCGGTGGCCACGAGCTGCAGCACCGCCGGCCGCCCCGGCCCCGACAGCGTGCCGCTGCAAACGACGTTGTCCCCCGAGCTCGCGCAGTTCCATGGACTGCCGTCGTTCCGCACGAAGGTGCTGCCCGGCGGCAACGGCACGGTGATCGTCGCGGGCGACGGCTCGGTGCCGACGTTGTTCGCGGCGACGACGAGAGTGAAGCGCTGACCGGCACTGAGGGTGGGGATGTTGTAGTAGGTCGTGGTGATGGTCAGGTCGACCGAGGCAGCGGCGGGAAGAGCGAAGGCGAGGAGGGCGAAGAGCAGCGGTTTCATCGTCACGGCACGGGTGAGTTTTCTACGGCCCGGCCCTCGAACACGTCGCTGCCGGCGCGGCGCACGATGACGCGCTCGATGAGGGCCACGCGGGCGATGAGCTCGGCCTGGTTGCGCAGCATGGCCTCGATCTCCATCTCCGCCTTCATGTTGACCTGGTAGTCGTTCTCGGCGAGGAGCTTGTCCTTCGAGGCCTGGCGGTTCTGACTCATCATGATGATCGGGGCCTGGAAGGCCGCGATGGTCGACAGCACGAGGTTGAGCAGGATGAACGGATAGGGATCGAAGCGGGTCAGGGCGACGATGTTGATTCCCATCCAGACGACCATGATGGTCATGAAGATGAAGATGAACGGCCACGAGCCGCCGAAGGAGGCGACTTTGTCGGCGATGCGCTGGCCGAAGGTGAGCCGCTCCTCCGCTTCCTCGAGGACGTTGCGCGAGACCTGCCGCGACATGAGCTCGTTGGTGCGGCGCAGGCGCTCGCTCATCTCGCCGATGATGCGCAGCGCGGCCGCGGGCGAGTTGTTGACGAAGTCGACGAGGTCGTCGCGGTCGAGGCGGATGAGCCGCGACGGCCGCGTGGCCGTGGCCGTGGCCGAGCGCGGGGCGCGGTCGAAGAGGGAGAGCTCGCCGAAGTACTCGCCGGCAAAGAGCGTGGCCAGGACGAACTTCGTCTTCCCCTCGCCATACGAGATCTCCACCGCGCCGTCCTCAACGACGAAGAGCGAGGAGCCGTCGTCGCCCTGGCAGAAGATCGTCTGGCCTTCGGCGTAGACGACGGTCTCGAGGCGGGCCGCAAGAGCGTTGACGTCGTCGTCGGTGAGCGACTCGAACAGCGGGACGTTCGACAGGAGCTCCTGGGGGGTCATCGGTGCGTCAAGGGTAACTGAAGTTCTTAGTTCTTAGTTCTTAGTTGTTAGTTTTCGACAAACTAAGAACTAAGAACTAACAACTAAGAACTCTCCTCGTCCAACCGCCGCGCGTGCGCCGACAGCAAATCGCTGCGCGTGATGAATCCCGCCAGGCGGCGCGGGTTGGCCCGTTCGACCACGGGGAGGCGGCCGACGTTCTCGCGGACCATTTGGTCGGCGGCGTCGCGCAGCGAGGAGTCGAGGAACACGACTGCGGGCGGGCGGCGGACGAGGTCGCGCACCGGCGTCGAGGGGGCCACGTCGAGGAAATCCCTCCGCGTCACCACGCCGAGGAGATCGCCGTTCGCGTCGACGACGGGGAAGCCCTGGTGCCTGGCCACCATGTCGTGCACGTCCGCCGCGGTCTGATCCTCGCGCAGGGCGATCACGTCGCGCGTGCAGGCGGCGCCGACGGAGATCTGGTCGAGGAAATCGGCGGCGTACTCGGCCGGGACGCGCACGCCGCGGCGGGCGAGCTTTTCCGTCATGATGGTATTCCGCATCAGCAGCGCGGAGACGAGATAGCCGGCCGTGCAGCCGCCGAGGAGGGGCAGGAGTCCGAGCGGCTGCAGCGTCGTCTCGAAGGCGAAGACGACCGAGGCCAGCAGCGCCCGCGAGGCGCCGGCGAACATCGCCGCCATGCCGACCAGCGCGCAGATGCGCGGGTCGATGTGGAACCGCGGGAAGGCCACCGCGGCGAGCTCGCCGAGAACCACGCCGCAGCCGCCGCCGATGGTGAAGAGCGGGGCCAGCGTGCCGCCCGAGGTGCCCGAGCCGAGAGCGATCGCCCAGGAGAGAAACTTCATCGCGCAGAGGAAGAGCACGGCCTCGCCGAAGAGTTTCCCCGACACCATCCCTTCGATGTTGTCGTAGCCGACGCCGAGCGTCCGCGGCGCGAAGTACCCGACCACACCGACGGCGACGCCGCCGACGGCCGGCCACCACATCCAGTGAATCGGCAGGTGCTCGAAGAGGTCCTCGATCCAGTAGACGGCGCGCGTGACGTAGACGGAGAGATAGCCGATCAGCGCGCCGACGACCGTGTACGTCGCCAGGGCCTCGCCGGTCGGGCGCGCCAGCAGCGGCATGGCGAAGATCGGCGCCGTGCCGGCATAGATCATCCGCACCGCGGTGGCCACGGCGCTGGCCAGCGCCACCGGGATGATCGAGCGCGGGCGGAACTCGAAGAGCAGCAGCTCGATGGCCAGCAGCACCGCGGAGACGGGGCTGCCGAAGGTCGCGGCCATGCCCGCGGCGGCGCCGGCGGCGAGCAGGGTTTTGCGCTCCGTGGCGGTGGTGCGGACGATCTGGCCGAGGAGCGAGCCGAGCGCGCCGCCGGTGGCGATGATCGGCCCCTCCGCGCCGAACGGACCGCCGGTGCCGATCGACACGGCGGCGGAGAGCGGCTTGAGAAACGTGACCCGCGCCGGAATCCTGCTCTCGTTCAACAGCACCTGCTCCATGGCCTCGGGGATGCCATGGCCGCGGATCGCTTTCGATCCGTAGCGCGCCATCAGTCCGACGACGATGCCGCCGATGACCGGCACGACCACGACGAGCTTGCCGAGCTGGTTGTCCGCGGGCGAGACGAACGAAGGCGACCAGCGGCCGTAGAAGGCGAGGTTCGTGACCAGGCCGATGAGGTGGACGAGCAGACGGGCGATGAAGCCGGTGGCGAGGGCGAGGAGCACGGACCAGGCGCAGAGGAGGACGACGCGCTTGTCGATGAGCGAGCGCTCCAGCGGAACGCGCGCGTCCTCCAGCATCGGACCGGCCGCGGTGGCGACGGGAAGGCCTTCGCGCGTCGCTGCGCTTTCGACTTCGAATTCCCCGCGCGTCACCGGGCTTTCTTGAGCCTCCTGCTGTTGCCGGGGTCGTCCTCGAACATCATCGGCGCCGGGCCGCTCTCCGCGCCGAGCTCGGCGACGAGGTGCTCGAAGGAATCGGCGAAGCGCTTGCGGTCCGCGCCGGTCATGCCGTCGACGACGGCGAGGATGCGCTCCTGCGCGGCGGGCGAGGAGCGGCGCACGGCGGCGCTGCCGGCGTGGGTGAGGGTGAGGACGAGGCGGCGGGCGTCGCGGACATCGCGGTCGCGGGCGACGAGGCCGGCTTCGACGAGACGGGTGACGACGACCGACACCGAGCTCTGATCCGTGCGCGTGCGCTCGGCGAGCTCGTTGAGCGACAGCGAGGGCGTCTTCCCCAGCTCCTGAAGAACGAAGAGCTGGGCCCCGCTGAGACCGAGCTCGCTCTGCGCGGCACGGTCGGCAAGACGAAGGAGTCGAACCAGGCGGCGGATGGCGTCGAGAATGCGCTGGCTGTCGGTCATCGTCCCCCTCGCGATAATTTCATGGGAGCCAAAATAATTGCAAGAGATGGATCGGAAGACTGTACATCAGGGGACAGGGCATAGGGGACGGGGGACAGGTAAACGGGGGCTAAACGAAGCCCTCGCTACGGGGGCGCTTGCGTATCTGTTCGCGTCGTGTCCGTGCGCGGGGTCGTATCCGTCTTGAAAATCCCGCCCGTCAGCGTCGTCTCCGTGCTCGACGGCGGCGGCGTGGGGGGCGGCGCGTACTGCGTCCCCGCCGTGTCCGTCGACGTTGCGCCCGTCGTGTCGATGACGATCGGGTTGCCGAACTGGTCGAAGCCGGGCGGGGGGACGGCGGCGGGGGCGTGCAGCGGGCAGGGCTGCGTCGGCTGCGTGCCGTCCTTGTACGCGTCGCGCACGAGCGTGTTCTGCGGGCAGTTCGGCGTGGCCAGGCCGCCGCTCGTCTCGTCGTCCTCGGTGAAGACGATGCCGGGCGGCGGGGCCCAGTCGGCGTCCTCCTGTTTGCCGGCGATCGCCTCCATGTAGCGGCCCCAGATCGGCGCGGCGCCCTGGCCGCCGGAGAGGCCGACGGGCGTGTTGTCGTCGAAGCCGAGCCACGTCAGCGTCAGCATCTTCGGCGTGAAGCCGATGAACCAGGCGTCGCGCTTGTCGTTTGTCGTGCCAGTCTTGCCGGCGGCGACGTTGTCGAAGCCGAGCGAGCGCACCACGATGGCCGTGCCGCGGTCGACGACGCCCTTCATCACATTCACCAACACGAATGCGTCGCGCGCGGGGAACACCTGCACCGGCTTGATGTCCTCGCCGCCGGCGACGACGCGGCCGCGGTCGTCGGTGACGAAGCGGATCGTGCGCAGCGGCACGCGCGCTCCGATGCGGGCGATGGTCATGTAGGCGTCGGCCATCTCCATCGGGCTGATGTCGACCGCCCCCAGCAGCATGGCCGGGTTGTCGGTGATGTCGGAGGTGATGCCGAGCGTCTTCATCGTCCGGATCACGTTCGGGACCCCCGTGGCCAGGCCGATGCGCACCGACGCCGAGTTCATCGACTGCTCCAGCGCCTCGCGCACCGTGACCGTGCCGTGGTAGACGTCCTCGTAATTCCGCGGCGACCAATCCTCGGAGAAGCGGCGCTTGAGCACGAAGCGCGAGTCGCTCACCAGCGTAGCCGGCGTGATCGTCTTCCCCGACAGGCTCGGCTCGAACGCAGTGAGGTAGACGAACGGCTTGATCAGCGACCCGATCTGCCGCTTGGCGTTGAGGGCGCGGTCGAACTGATTCACGTCGTAGTTGCGCCCGCCGATGAGCGCGCGGATCTCGCCCGTCTGCACGTCGACGTTGATGATCACGCCCTGCAGCGGCGTGTCGGCGCGGCGGAGGCGGCGGTTGTTGCGCTCGAGCGACTCCAGGCCGTTCTCGAGCGTGCGCGCGGCGGTGTCCTGGGCGTTGAGGTCGATGGCGGTGTAGATCTGCAGCCCGCGCCCCTTGACGTCCTTGATGCCGTAGTCGCGGGCCATCTCCTGCAGCACGCGGTCGACGTAGTACGGCATCGACGACAGTCCGCTGCGCTGGCGGAAGGGCTTGCGCGGCAGCGGCGCGGTCATGGCCGCCTGATATTCGTCGGGCGTGATTTTCCTCGCCTTCAGCATCAGGCCGAGGACCGTGCTGCGCCGCTGCATGGCCAGATCGGAGCGCACGAACGGCGAGTAGTTGTTCGGGCTCTTGATGATGCCGGCCAGCAGCGCCGACTCGGCCGGTTTCAGATCCGAGACCGGCTTGCCGAAGTAGAAGCGCGCGGCCTCGCCGACGCCGACGATGGAGATGGAGCGGTTGCGGCCGAGGTAGATGTCGTTGAGGTAGGCCTCGAGGATCTCCTGCTTCGAGTACTTGGCGTCGAGGATCACGGCCATGAAGGCCTCGGTGATTTTGCGGCGATAACTGCGCTCGGGCGTGAGGTAGTAGTTCTTCACGAGCTGCTGCGTGAGCGTCGATCCCCCCTCGGCCACGCCGCCGGCGCGGACGTTGCGGAAGAGCGCGCGCACGATGCCGATGGGGTCGACGCCGGGGTGGTGCCAGAAGCGCGCGTCCTCGGTGACGATGATGGCGTCCTGCAGCGACTGCGGGACCTGGTTGAGCGTGACCGGACGGCGGTTCTCGAGCTGCTCGCTGAGGATGGATGTGAGGAGCTCCGGCTCGAGCGCGGCGTTCGTCGCGGAGACGGAGTCGATGGCGTCGTCGCGGAAGGTGATGTGCACGCGCTGCGACGGGAAGTTGCCGGTGGGATGGGCGAACGCGCGGGTGAAGAGATCGATCTCGTTCCGTCCCGCGACGTAGTCGCCGGCCTGCTGCAGCGACGTTCCGCCGCGGTAGCCGAGGCGGTCGAGCTTCTCGAGGAGGTCGTCGTGGCCGAGCGGCGAGCCGGCTTGCAGCGGCGTGTAGTCGGCGTAGACGCGCGTCGGCAGCGAGAGGCGGCGCACCTCGAAGCGGCTGATCGATTGTTTGTAGACGTAGAGCGCCAGCGCCGCGAAGGCGACGAGGAAAACCACGAAGGCGATGCCGAGGACTTTGAAGATCTTCCGGCGCATCAGTCCTTCGTCAGAATTGCAAGGTTGCGTCCACCCGAGCGGCCGTCGCGGCGGAAGGAGTGGAAGATCGAGCCGTCACAGCGCGTGCAGAGCTCCGAGTCGTGGATTCGCTCGACGCCGCGGGCTCGCAGCCGCGAGGCGATGAAGGCGGGGATGTCGACGTGCGGCTTGGCATGAGAGCGATCGACGAATTCGGCGGGAAATTGTTGCGCGACCTCCTCCCCCACCTCGAAACAGCAGACGCGGATGCTGGGGCCGAGCCAGGCCGCGTTCATCGCCCCGACGACGTCGAGCGTGGCGTCGACGATGCGCTGCACCGCGCCGCGCCAGCCGCAGTGGATGTTGGCGATGACGGTGTCGCCGATGAGCGAGACGGGAAGGCAATCGGCGGTCTTGATGGCCAGGGCGGCGGGGACGTCAGACCAGAGGGCGTCGCAGTCGCCGCCGCCGAGGCGCGTGACGGTGACGCCGTGGACCTGGTGGCAGTGCGCGATGTCCATGCCGGCGAAGGCGCGCAGTTCGTCGTCGAGCGCGCCGCGATAATCGATCGTCGTGTAGAAGAGCCGGTGCCCCGCCGGCACCGCGGGTGCGACGACGATGCGGCCCAGCGGCGACGGCTCAATCGAGAAACCAGGCAATCAACTCTCCCAGCTCTTTCTCGCGGCCGGTGAAGCCGTGGTCGGCGTCCTCCATGACCACGATCTCCGCGTTCGGGCCGACGTTCTCGGAAAGGATCGAGACGCAGCGCGGCACGTCGTCGTACGAGAACTCGTCGCGGTCGCCGTAGACGTAGAGCGACGGCTTGCGGATGGCGCGCACGTGGCGGAAGCGCGGGCGCGAGCCGAGGCGGACGTCGGTGATCATTTCGTAGAACGGGAAGACGTTGTAGTCGCCGTTCGGGTTGGCGACGTCGTAGAACGAGCGCCAGCTCAGCGTCATCGGCGAGATCCGCGGCGGCACGAGCTCGTGGCCGCGATGCTCCTTGATCTTCGCCCGGGCCAGCTCCAGCGCGCGCTCGAAGCGGCGCGGGCCGAGCTGCGCGTAGAGCATCCCGGTGTCGTCGCCGCCGCCGAGGAAGACGTAGCGCCGGACCGGGTTGCGGGGCTTGTGGTGATCGTAGACGGCGATCTTGTTCGCCCCCGTGGAGTGGCCGATGAGATGGAATTCGCGATAGCCGCGGCGGCGCAGCTCGCGAATGGCGCCGTCGATGTCGTGCACGCAGTCGCGGATGATCTCGTGGGCCATCCCGCCGCCGATGCGCTTCCTCCCCTTGCGCAGGCGGCGCACGAGGTGCGCGCCGCGGTTGTTGAACGGGAAGAAGGCGAAGTCGCGGGCGACCAATTCGCGGGCGAGGCCGTTCGTCCGCCGGGTGTCGAAGATCGAGGCGCCGCCGGTGCCGTGCAGCCAGATGGCGGCGCGCTTCGTGGTCCGGCGCGGCTCGTAGAGGAGGCCGGCCAGGCCGACGCCGTCGGTGGCGTCGAAGTGGACGAGGCGCGCCGGCGACTCGGGCGGCGTCATCGTTCGCTCGGCCGCAGCTCGCGCGCGCCGGCGTCCCAGCGCCAGAGCTGCTCGCCGGTCAGGTGCACGCCGCCGAGCCACTGGTCGGCGTTGTTGAGCTCGATGAAGTCGGCCTCGCCGGCGAGCACTTTCCGCCCCGCCGGCGTGATGGCGAAGAGCGCCTTCGGCGGCGTCGTGTCGCCGCTCTCGCTGATCGTGATCATCGGCACGGCGCAGGTGGCCAGGCGGCGCAGGTGGCGCAGGAACTCGCCGTCGCCGAAGCCGTAGCGCGGCGGATCGGCGTCGAAGCGGGCGAAGAGGAGGCTGAAGTCCTTGGCCCCGCCCTCGATTCCGGCCAAGGCCCGCTGCTCGACTTCGCCGAGTCCGTTGCGCGTCGACGGAAAGCGCGTGGCGTGCAGAGTCATGCCGTCGCGGAGAAAAGGGAAGTCGGGCCAGTCCTGATTGATGAAGCGATTGAGCGCCGTCCCCTCGTGCGCGGTGTAAGCCTTCCAGGCCTCGGCGGCGATGCGCAGCATCAGCGGCGGCACGGCCGCGCGAGAGAGGTACGTTGTCACCAGCTCCTCCTCGTTCATCGTGCCGAGGGGACGCGGGCACCAGATCGCGCTGAGGCGCCGCGCTTTGGTCAGGCGCACGAGGAGGTAGAGAAAATTCGCCAGGCAGAAGAGGTCGTGCTCGAACCAGAGGACGATCTCCTCGTCGTCGCGGATGGCGTCGAGCATCTGCTCCTGCTCGAGGAGCTCGTTGCGCGTGCGCAGGAGATGCTCGCCGTAGTAGCCGGCGATGAAGCGGGCCCGCTCTTCGATCCACTCGTTCGGGCGGAGGCCGGGGCGCACCGGGCCGGTGATGAAGGTCTCGCGAAAGGCGACGTGACGTCCCGGCACGAGCGCGCGGCGCGCGGTGATGGCGACGGAATCTCCGTTGTGGAGATGAATCATCGGCGCGAGATCATAGTTCAGGGCCGCCAGCGCAGGGCCAGCCAGCCGCGCGTGGCGCGCTCCTGCCGCACGCGGGCGACGCCGAGGGTGACGTCGAGGCCGGCGGCTTTGAGCAGCGGCGTCGGATCGCGGGAGAGCCTCGCTTCGAGGCCGAAGACGTCGAGGTCGCGCGTGGCGTGGTGGCGCTGGACGAAGAGCGCCACGGGCCCGCTCACGACCTCGGCGCGCGCGCCGCGGTAGCTCCGCGCGAAGTCGAAGTCGCGCGGGAGGGCGGGGTCGAGGACGCGGGCGATGAAGAGCGACTCCGGCTCGATCGACGTGGCCACGCCGCCGAGGGTGGCGTTGCGCGCGCCGGTGAGCGAGAGGCGGAACATCCTGGCGCGGGCTCGCAGCGAGGCCTGGGCGTGACGATCGGAATCGGCGGCGAGACTGAGGCGCTCCGCCGCGACGTCGCGCTGGTGCGCGCCGAGGGAAGCCTCGGCAAATCGCCGGTCGCGCAGCGTGCCGCCGCTCAGCGACAGCGACGTCGACGGAAACGTCGCGCGCCATGTGCCGCGCAGCTCGCTCGCGCGGGCGATGTGCGCAGAGATCTCGACGGGCAGCCCGCGATACGCAGCGGCGAGCGCGGCGCCGTCGCCGATGATCGCGAGCACGTCCAGGCGGCCGACGACGTCGCCCATGCGCACGCCGACTTCGCCGTGCCGCTCGAACGCCGTGTATTGCCCGCCGAGGATGGGCGCGAATTCCTGCCGCCCGATGCCGTAGGGCCGCGGACCGCTTGTCACCCCGAGCGTGAGCGAGGGGCCTGGGTGGGCGGGCGGCGCGGGCACGGCAGGCAACGCCTTCGGCACAAGATGCCGCACCACAAATCCATCCGGCTCGAGCGACATGAAGTACAGCGATCCGTCCGGCGCCGGCGCGGGATCGACGGCCATCCCGAGCATCTCCGTGATGCGCGCATCGCCGCGGTAGATGTCGTCGCCGCGCACGTACACGAGATCGCCCGACGCCGTCCACTCCGGCGAGAAGCCGTCGGCGACGCGCACGCCGTCGCGCATGACGTGCCATCCATCCGCGTCGTGCTCCGCCCAAGCCGATCCGCGCGGATGCGAGTAGACGCGCTCGAGCGACGGCGGCGTCACGTCTTCAACCGATCCATCGTTCAACGAGACGCGCACGATCTGCGAGAACCCGGCGCGCGAGCGCACGGCAACGGCGTGGATCCCGTCGGGCAGCGGATCGGCGTCGTCGACGTCGGCGAGGTGCGTCACGCGCTCGACGCGCCCGTCCGCGGGAAACCATCGAAAGAGATCGTGATGCAGGACGCCGTCGACATCCGGCTGCCGATGGGAAAAGAGAATCGAGCCGTCGCCCGCCCAGCGCGGCGTCTCCACATCGCCGCCGTCGAGCGGCTCGTAAGAATGCAGCGGATCGCGCGGCAGCGGCTTGGCGCGCAGCGGCGCCACGTCCTGCGGATCGCGTTGCAGCATCTTGGCGATCCGCTCCTCGAACTTCGCCTCCGCCGGATTCGGCCCCGTCGGCCAGATCACGAGCTTGGCGTGGCCCTTGTCGTCGCGCAGCACGATGACGATCTGCTTTCCGTCCGGCGACACCGCCGGCTCCCCCGAGGCGCGCGATGTTTCCTGCCAGAGATCTCCCTCGATGGCCGGACGGGCCGCGCTCGCGGTCAGCTCGGCGACGAACTTCCCGTACAGCCGCTCCGGCGCATCGCCGAACACCCCTTCGAACGACTGCCCGAACGAGCGCTTCTGCCGCGCCGTCATGCGCGCCCACAGCTTCCGCAGCGAATCGGGACCGCTGCGCTGCTCCAGCCATTCGAGGAACGCCGAGCCCGCGAGGTAGGCCATCGACATCCCCATGAAGCGGCGGTTGCCGGCCAGCTCCGCGTACGACGGCATGCGCCCGCTCGCCGCCCACTTGCGCAGCACGGCGGCGCGGAAGGCGCTGTTCGGCCGCCCTTCGCCGGTGATGCGACCTTCGATCACCGTGGCGTAGCCTTCGAGCACCCATCGCGGCGCGTCGGTCGTGATCGGATTCAGCGGCAGCAGTTTTTCGAGCGCCCGCCGCGCGGGGTTGCGCGAGGGCCGCAGCAGATGCACGAGGTGCGTCGTCTCATGCACGAGGAGGACGTCGATCCAGTCGCGGAAGTCGCCGACGCCGAGCTCCGGCCCCGGCGGCTCGGTCCAGAGCACGATGCGCGGCGTGTCGAGCAGCGGGATGGTGATCCCGTTCATCTCCGCGTTCGGATTGCCGACCAGGACGTCCGTCGTCCGCGGAGGATCGAAGCCGACTTCGCGCACCACCGCCTCGCGCACCGACTCCAGCCGCGACGCCGCGCGCCGCGTCCAGGCCTCGTACTCGGCCGGGTAGTGAACGCGGAAATGCGCGGTGCGCAGCGTCCGCCACTCGGCCGACGGCGCCTGCGCGAAGAGCGCCGGCGCGGCGAACAACAACGCCGCGATCATGCGAGAATGCGCGCCCATGAAGCGGATTCTTTCACTCCTCCTCCTCGCCGCGTGCCCATTCGTTGCCAACGCCAAGACCATGTTCGTCATGCACGGCGGCGCCGGCACGATCACCCGCCAGAACATGACGCCGGAGGCCGAGGCGGCCATCCGGGCCAAGATGGAGGAGGCCCTCAAGACGGGGCACGCCATCCTCGCCCGAGGCGGCTCGAGCGTTGACGCCGTCGAGGCCTCCATCCGCATCCTCGAGGACTCGCCGCTCTTCAACGCCGGCAAAGGCGCCGTCTTCACGCACGAGGGACGCAACGAGCTCGACTCCTCGATCATGGACGGGAAGACGATGAAGGCCGGCGCCGTCGCCGGCGTGACCATCGTCAAGAACCCCATCTCCGCGGCCCGCGCGGTGATGGAGAAGTCGAAGAACGTGATGCTCATCGGCAAGGGCGCGGAGCTCTTTGCCACGAAGATGGGGCTGGAGATCGTCGACCCGTCGTACTTCTGGACCGAGCGGCGCTGGAAGGAGCTGCAGCGCGACCTGATGAAGGAGCAGCAGACCTCGCCCGATCACAAGGGCACCGTCGGCGCGGTGGCGCTCGACGAGGCGGGCAACCTCGCTGCGGGGACGTCGACGGGGGGCGTGTCGAACAAGCTGTACGGGCGCGTCGGCGACTCGCCGATCATCGGCGCCGGGACGTACGCGGCGAACGACAGCGTGGCCGTATCGTGCACCGGCACGGGCGAGTTCTTCATCCGCTGGACGGTGGCCTACGACATCGCCGCGCTGGTGAAGTACAAGGGGATGACGGTGGAGCAGGCCGGCAACGAGGTGCTGCACCGCAAGCTCGAGCCGGTGAAGGGCGACGGCGGAGCCATCGTCCTCGACCGCAACGGCAACTTCGCCATGCCGTTCAACACCGAGGGGATGTATCGCGGCTGGATCGGCGACGACGGCGTGCCGCACGTGCTGATTTATAAGGATTGACGGCCGGCGATGAATCCGGTTGCCCAGGCCCACTGAAAGTTGTAGCCGCCGATCTTGCCATCGACGTCCAAGATCTCTCCGACGAGGGAAAGATTTTCCGCGACGCGCGAGCGCATGGTGCCGACATCGACCTCGGCGAGCGGCACGCCGCCGGCCGTGACCTCGGCGTAGTCGAAGCCGCGGTCGCGCTCGACCGGAAGCGCGCAGTCGACGACATCGCGGACCGCGCGGCGGCGCTCGTCCTTCGCCAATCGCGACAGCGGAACATCCGAGGCGAGGTGCTCGACGAGCCGGTCCGGCAAGCGCCGCCGCAGGATGCTCGCCAGCGTCGCGTGCGGATTGTCGTGGGCCAGCAGCGCGCGCTCGAGCGACTCGAACGTCTCGCCGGGAAGGAAATTCGCGGAGAGCGTGGCCGGCTGCGCGGCGATGAAATGGCGGCTGATGTCGAGCACCGCCGGCCCGCTGATGCCGAAGTGCGTGAAGAGCATCGACCCGCGCTCGCGATGCAGCACGCGCCCGCTCGGCGACTTCACCATCAGCTCCGCCTCGACGCTCGTACCGCTGATCGCCCGCGCCCAATGCCCCTCGGCCACGATCAGCGGTACGAGCGCCGGGAACACGGGCGTGACCGTGTGGCCGAGGGCGCGGGCGAGCGCGTAGCCGGAGCCGTCGGAGCCGGTCTTCGGCACGGAGCGGCCGCCGGTGGCGAGGACGATGTGCTTCGCGTCGATGCCGTCGAGCGACGTCACGCGCACGCCCGTGCGAATCTCCACCCCCGCCTCGCCCGCCGCACGCAGCAGCGCGTCGACCACGTCGCGGGCGCGGTCGCTCACCGGAAAAAGCTTCCCCGTCTCCTCGCGCTTCAGCGGCACGCCGAGCTCTTCGAAAAACGCGACGGTTTGCGCCACGTCGAACTCCCGCAGCACCTTCGCGATCGCGTGGCGGTTCCCGTTGAAGTCCTCGGCGCGCACCACGTCATGCGTCACATTGCAGCGCCCGCCGCCGGAGATCAGGATCTTCGCGCCGATCTTCGGCGCGGCGTCGAAGGCGACGACGCGCTTCCCCGCGCGCCCCGCAAAGATCGCGGCCATGAGACCGGCGGCCCCCGCGCCGATCACGGCCACATCGAATCCTTGCGGTTTTGTCATCACTTCTGCCTTCTGCTTTCTGCCTTCTGCTTTATTCTCCGCCGCGTCATGCGCAAGTTCCTCCTCTTCCTGTTCTTCGCCGCCACCGCCGCCCGCGCCGCGCAGCCGATGGACGCGGCCCAGCTGCAGCTCGCTCTGAAAAAGCTCACCGTCGTCGGCACGGCCATGTACGTCGCCGCGCATCCCGACGACGAGAACACCGCGCTCATTGCCTACCTCGGCAACGAGCGTCTCTACCGCACCGTCTACCTCTCCATGACGCGCGGCGACGGCGGACAGAATCTCATCGGCGACGAGAAGGGCGAGCTCCTCGGCGTGATCCGCACGCAGGAGCTCCTGGCCGCGCGGCGCATCGACGGCGGCGAGCAGGCCTTCACGCGCGCCATCGACTTCGGCTTCTCCAAGAACCCGCAGGAAACGCTGGCCATCTGGGGCCACGACGCCATCCTCGCCGACGTCGTCTGGAACATCCGCCGCTTCCAGCCCGACGTGATCATCACCCGTTTCCCGACGACCGGCGAAGGCGGCCACGGCCACCACACCTCCTCGGCCATCCTCGCCGTCGAGGCCTTCAAGAAGGCCGGCGACCCGAATGCCTTCCCCGATCAACTGAAGTACGTCGCGCCATGGCAGCCGCGCCGCCTCTTCTGGAACCGCTTTTCCTTCCAGCCCATCAAGCCCGACGATCCCTCGGTCGCGAAGTCGCTGCGGTTGGATGTGGGCACGTACAACGCCACCCTCGGCCGCTCCTACACCGAGATCGCCGCGGAGAGCCGCAGCCAGCACAAGAGCCAGGGCTTCGGCTCCGCGGAGCGGCGCGGCTCGCTGCTGAACTACTTCGACCAGCTCGACGGCGACCCCGCCAAGGCCGACATCTTCGACGGCATCGACACCTCGTGGTCGCGCATCCCCGGCGGCGAGGCCGTGGGCAAGATCCTGCAGCAGGCCTCCGACGAATACGACCCGCGCAATCCGGCGAAGTCGCTGCCGCTGCTCGTGCAGGCCTACGCGGAGCTCGACCGGCTCGCGGCGAACGCGCCGAAGAATCCGTGGCCGAAGATCAAGCAGCGCGACATCGCCGAGGCCATCCGCGGCGCGGCCGGGCTGTCGATCGACGTCGCCGCCGGCGACTCCTCGATCACGCCCGGCGGCGAGCTCACCGTGAACGTCGCCGTCGTCAACCGCAGCGACTACCCGTTCACGCTCGAGACCGTCGGCTCGCGCTACGGCGATCCGAGCAAGGGCGTGAACGCGCCGCTCAAAAACAACGAGCCGGTCAGGACGGAGCTGAAGATCAAAGTCCCGCCGTCGATGGAGATCTCGCAGCCGTACTGGCTGCAGCAGCCACCGGGCAAGGGGACGTACACGGTGAACGATCCGCAAATGATCGGCTGGCCGGAAAACCCGGCGGCGATTCCGCTCGTCGTCACGCTGACGGACAAGACGATGCACACGATTTTCTTCAACGTACCGGCGGTGTACCGCTGGACCGACGCCGTGCGCGGCGAGCAGGTCCGCAACGTCGACGTCGTCCCCGAGGTGACGGCGAACCTCGGCGCGGGCGTCTATGTCTTCCCCGACGCGCAGGCGAAGCCCGTCACCGTCTGGCTGCGCAACTTCGCCGGCGCCGGCAGCGTGACGGTGCGCCTGCGGGCGCCGCAGGGATGGAGCGTCGAGCCGGCCTCGCTGCCGGTGGCGTTCGAGGCCAAGGGCGACGAGGCCCACGTCTCCTTCCGCGTCACGCCGCCGAAGGGCGAGCAGACCGCGACGCTTGCGGCCGAGGTCGAGCTGGCCGGCGGGAAAAGCGCGGCAATGGCGCTGACCGACATCCAATACCCGCACATCCCCTACCAACGCGTCTTCGCCGCCGCGGCGGCGAAGCTCGTGCGCGTCGACGTGGCCAAACGCGGCGCGCACATCGGCTACATCATGGGCGCGGGCGACGACGTGGCCGAGGCGCTGCGCCAGGTCGGATACGACGTCACCTTGCTGAGCGACGCCGACCTCGAGCGCGGCGACTTCGCCAAGTACGACGCCATCGTCACCGGCGTGCGCGCCTACAACACGCGCAAGCCGCTCCGCCTCGTGCATCCGAAGCTGATGGAGTACGTCAAGAACGGCGGCACGCTCGTCGTGCAGTACAACAGCACCTCGCCGCAGCCGCTGCTGATCAAGAGTCCCGGCCCGTATCCGTTCACGGTGTCGAGCGAGCGCGTGACCGTGGAGGAGGCGCCGGTCACGCTGCTCAAGCCCGACCATCCGCTGCTCAACGTCCCGAACAAAATCCGCGCCGAGGATTGGAACGGCTGGGTGCAGGAGCGCGGGCTGTACTTCACGAAGGATTGGGACCCGAAGTACGAGACGCTGATCGCCACGAACGATCCCAGCGACGCGCCGAAGCCGGGCGGGGAACTGTACACGCGGTATGGGAAAGGCGTGTTCGTGTACACGTCGTATGCGTGGTTCCGGCAGCTGCCGGCGGGCGTGGCGGGGGCGTATCGGTTGTTTGTGAATCTGGTGTCGGCGCGGTGACGGATAAGGCCTTCCGCCGTCTGTACGCGCTCGTCATCGGCGAGCTCGCGATTGTCATCCTCGTCTTCTACATCTTCACGAGGGTCTTCCGTTGAGCCGGCTCGACTGGGTCGTCCTCATCGGCACGCTCCTCCTCATCGTCGCCTATGGTGTCTGGAAGGGCCGCCGCCAGCGCCGCCTCGCGGCGTACCTCCTGGCCGACCGCCAGCTCAAGTGGCCGACGATCGCGCTCTCGATCATGGCCACGCAGGCCAGCGCGATCACGTTCCTATCGACACCGGGCCAGGCCTACGCCGACGGGATGCGCTTCGTGCAGTTCTACCTCGGCCTGCCGATCGCCATGGTCATCCTGGCCATCACCGCCGTGCCGATCTATCACCGCCTCCGCGTCTTCACCGCTTACGAGTACCTCGAGACCCGCTTCGGCGTCGGCACGCGTACGCTCGGTGCGTTCCTCTTTCTGGTCCAGCGCGGCCTCTCCACCGGCATCACGCTCTACGCGCCGGCGCTGATCGTCTCCGTGCTCCTCGGCTGGAACCTGCACGTGACGAACATCGTCATCGGCGTGCTGGTCATCGTCTACACCGCCTTGGGCGGGACGAAGGCGGTGTCGTGGACGCACGTCCATCAACTGCTCATCGCCCTCGGCGGGATGGCCATCGCCCTGATCATCGCCGTGCGCATGCTCCCGCACGACGTCGGCCTGCTCGAGGCCGCGCGCGTCGCCGGACGCATGGGCCGCCTCAACGCCATCGACTTCTCCTTCGATCTGACCACGCCGTACAACTTCTGGTCCGGACTCTTCGGCGGCCTCCTCGTGGCGTTGTCGTACTTCGGCACGGACCAGTCGCAGGTGCAGCGCTACCTCACCGGCGAGAGCGAGGCGGAGAGCAAGCTCGGCCTGCTGATGAACGGCATGATCAAGGTGCCGATGCAGTTTTTCATCCTCTTCGTCGGCGCGATCGTCTTCGTCTTCTACCAGTTCATCGCCCCGCCGCTCTTCTTCAACAACGTCGAGCGGGCCAAAATCGGCGCCTCGCCGTACGCCGCGCAGTACGCGCAGCTCGAGGCGCAGCATCAAAAGACGTTCGAGGCCAAGCGCGAAGAGGTGCACCGGATGGTCGACGCCATGCGCGCGCGCGACGCGAATGCGAGCGCGCAAGCCACCGCGCGCGTGCGCGAGCTGCAGAAAGAGGATGGCGCCACGCGCGCCGCCGCGGTCTCGCTGATCCGCAAGAGCGACAAGGCTGCCGACGCCAGCGACACGAACTACATCTTCCTCACCTTCGTCGTGCAGACGCTGCCGGCGGGCCTGGTCGGTCTGCTCCTGGCGGCGATCTTCTGCGCGGCCATGTCGGCGACGTCGTCGGGACTGAACTCGCTGGCCTCGACGACGGTGGTCGACGTCGTGAAGCGCCTCCTCTGGCGCAACGCCACCGATCATCAGTACGTGATCGCCTCGAAGCTGCTGACGGTATTCTGGGGCCTCTTCGCCATCGGCTTCGCGGAGTTCGCCAGCCGCCTCGGATCGCTGATCGAGGCGGTGAACATCCTCGGCTCGCTCTTTTACGGCACGATCCTCGGCATTTTCCTGCTGGCCTTCTATACGCGGCGTATCGGCGGCACGGCCGTCTGTCTCGGCGCAATCGTCGGCGAGGCCGCCGTGGCATGGTGCGCGATCTACACGAACGTGGCCTGGCTGTGGTGGAACGTCGTCGGCCTCGTGGTGGGGGTGCTGGCCGCGGGAGCGATTCAGGCGCTCACCCCCGCGGCCGAGCCGAAACCTATTTCTTCGCCTTCCACTCGCTGATCGATTTCTCGATCTCGCTCTTCATCTCTGCGTTGTCGCCGACGAGCGCCAGCGCCGCCTCGGCGTCCTTGACAGCGGCATCGTTCTGCTTCGCCTTCGCCTCCATCTGCGCGCGCAGGTAGAGGTTCTGGTACGTCGGCTTCACCTTGATCGACTGGTCGAGCCACGTGCGCGCGTCGGCCATCTCGCCGGCGTTGTTCGCGAAGTTCGCCGCGTTCATCGGCGTGCGCCAGTCGTCCGGCTTCGCCGCGGCGACGGCGGCGCGCGCCGCGGCGAGGGTCTTCTCCGTCGAGGCGGTGCCGATCGTGAACGGCACGGCCAGGCGCTCCCAGCGGATCTCGACGGTGGCGTAGTCAGCGGAGACCGACGGGAACGTGAACTCCATCAACTCCGTCATCGGCGCCATGTGCGGATGCTCGACGACGCGCAGGGCGTCCTTGGTCTGGTCGTAGCTGAACGAGCCCCACTGCTTGGCGACGTTGTTGAAGATGACCGTCCACTCGGTCTTGCCCGGGATCGTGTGCAGCGAGTACGTCCCCTTGCCGAGGGGCTTGCCGTCGATGGTGACGTCGTCGCTGAACGTGATCGTGGTGGCCTCGTTCGCGCCGGTGCGCCAGACCTTGTCGTACGGCACGAGCGCGCCCCAGATCGGCCGCCCCTTCACGCCGGGACGGTGATAGTCGATGGTGACGTCGGTTGTGCCGACGCTCTGCGTGATCGTGGCGTGCGGGCTGGACTGCGGATAACGGACCTGGGCGAAGAGCGGAAGCGCGAAAAGGAGCGAGAGCAAAGCAAGTTTTCGCATAGTGCCGCGCAGTGTAGACTGTCCGCCCTATGCCCGCCATCCCGTTTACAGGAAATTACGAAGACCTCTCCACCGACCGCGGTTTCCAGTTCAAGTTCTATTGCGAGAAGTGCCGCAACGGCTACATGTCGTCGTTCAAGACCTCGACTGTCGGCGTGCTCGGCTCCGCGGCGCGCGCGGCCGGCAGCCTCTTCGGCGGCTTCTTCGGCAACGTCGCCGACAGTACCTACGAGGTGCAGCGCGCCATCGGCGGCTCGGCGCACGACGCGGCCCTGAAGGACGCCGTGGCCGAGATCGCCCCGATCTTCAAGCAGTGCACACGCTGCGGACAGTGGGTCTGCAAGCCGGTCTGCTGGAACGAGAAAGCCGGACTCTGCGAGAGCTGCGCGCCCGACCTCGACGAGGAGATGGCCGCGGCCCAGGCCGAGGCCGCGCGCGAGCAGATTCAGCAGAAGGCCCGCGAGGTCGACTGGACGAAATCGCGCAACGTCGATCAGGTCTCCGGCGCCGTCTGCCGCGAATGCGGCGCGAAGACGCAGGGAGCGAAGTTCTGCCCCGAATGCGGCGCAAACCTGTCGCCGAAGCGCAAGTGCGCGGGGTGCGGACACGAAGCCGAGGGGACGGCGGCGAAGTTCTGTCCGGAGTGTGGGCAGAAGTATTGAAAAGGTTGTTAGGTTCTTAGGTTCATAGGTTCTTAAGTGCCAACCTAAGAACTTAAGAACCTAACAACCTAACAACCTAATGACCGTCATCGTCCTCTTCGGCGGCCCCTCCGACGAGCGCCATGTCTCCGTCGCCTCGGCCCAGGCGATCGTCCGGGCGTTGCCGGACGTGCTGGCGTGGTTCTGGGCTCCGCACGGCGCCGTGCACGACGTCGACGTCGCCGATCTCCTCGCCCACCAGCGTCCCTTCGAGATCGATTACGTCCCGTCGCGGCCGGCGTCGTGGCCGGCGCTCGAGCAGGCCCTCGACACGCTCCCCGTCGACGATCCGATCTTTCTCCTCGCCCTGCACGGCACCGCGGGCGAGGACGGCGTCGTGCAGCGGATGCTGGAGCAGCGCGGCATCCCCTTCACCGGCTCCGGCTCCGAGGCCAGCGCGGCCGCGTTCGACAAAGCGCGGGCCAAGGAAATCGTCGGCGGCAAAGTGCGCGTCGCCGAGTCGCGCGTGGCGCGCGACCGCAAGGAGCTCGCCGAGGTCGGGCGGGAGATGCTCACGCGGCACGAGAAAATCGTGCTCAAGCCGGTGGCCGGCGGATCGAGCCGCGGCCTCTTCTTCGTCGAGCGCGACGGCGACTTGCCCGACGTCCTGCCCGTGCCGTACATCGCCGAGCAGTTCGTGAGCGGACGCGAGCTGACCGTCGGCGTCGTCGACATGGGCGACGGCCCGTTCGCGCTGCCGGTGATCGAGATCGAGGTCGAGCCCGGCCGCGAGTTCGACTACCTCGGCAAATACCTCGGCCAGGGAACGCGCGAGATCTGTCCGGCGAAGATTTCGGACGCGATGCGCGAGACGGCGCAGGCGAGCGCACTCGCCGCGCACCTCGCCCTCGGATGCCGCGGCTACTCGCGCACCGACCTCATCGCGGTCGCCGACGACGAGATCTACTTCCTCGAGCTCAACACGCTCCCCGGCCTGACCGCGGCGTCGCTCGTCCCGCAGCAGCTCCGCGAGGCGGGGATCTCCTTCGAGGAGTTCCTGCGGCGGCAACTGGAGCTCGCTAGTCGATCGATCCCTTCGGGTTCAGCACGGTAACGCGCCCGTCGGTCTTCGGCACGAGCGGCTCCTTGCGCTTCTTCAGCGCGGCGACGAAGAGCTCGCGCAGCGGCTGGCTCATGTCGAACGACTTCCGCTCCGCCGGCAGTTGCTTCATCAGCCCGCCGAGGCCTTCGCCGCCGGTGACGAGAAAATCGGGGAGGACGACTTTGTAGAGCTTGTTCGGATCGAGCGGCTGGCCATCCGGCAACGTCACGGAGACGAGGCGGTCGGCCGGCTTGGCGGCGTCGTACGTGTAGCGCAGGCCGCTCGGCTGCAGCGCGCCGCGGCCGGCGTTGGTGGTGATGCGCAGCATCTCCGTGATCTGCGCGCCGGTCATCGTCACCGTGGCCGGGAAGTTGTCGAACGGGCTGACCTCGAAGATGTCGCCGTACTTCAGCTCCCCCTTCGGCAGCGTGGAGCGGATGCCGCCGCCGTTGATGAAGGCGACGTCGGCGCCGGTACCTTCGCGCATCAGGTCGGCGAGGAGATCGCCGAGCGGCGACTCGATCGAATACCCCTTCGCGAACTCCGCGGTCGTGCGCACGCCGAGCGGCTCCATTTTCTTGGCCTCGACCTGCTCCTCGTACGGCTTGAGCAGCGCGGCCATCTTCGCGTCGGGCGCGATCGTCTTCCCCTCGAACACGCGCGGCACGAGCGCCGCGCCGGCCGGCGCGAGCTTCGGATCGCACGTCGCCGTCTTCTCGAAGACCTTGGCGCAGATCATCGTCAGCGGCCGCAGCTCGGTCTTCGCCACGCGGTGCTGGGCCGGGTCGACCCACAGGTCCAGCATCGAAAATTCGCGGCCGTAGTTGAGCGCCTGCAGCACCGGCACGCCCTCGATGACCTGGCGCATCTGCGAATGCGTGTGCCCGGCGAAGTAGGCGTCGATCGTCCCTTTCGGAATCGCCGCCAGGAAGCGCATGACCTCCTGATTCGTCTCGCAGCTGGCCACGTCGTGGATGTCGTTGATGTCTTTGCAGCGCCCCCCCATGTGGGCGATGACGATGACGGCGTCGGCGCCGGCGGCGCGCAGCGCGGCGGCCTCGCCGACCGCGGCCTTGACCGGATCGGTGAACGACAGCGCGGCGACGTTGGCTGCCTGCGTCGTCACCGGCGTGTCGGGCGTACTCAGGCCGATGATGCCGATCTTCGCGCCGTCGACTTTGACCATGGCCGAGCGATGCACCCACGCCGGCGTCTTCCCGGTGGCCTTCTCGCTGATGTTTGCGGAGAGGAACGGGAACCTGGCCTGGGCCACGCGCTCCTTGAGCGCGCCGAGGGGATCGTCGCCGGGGTCGCGCGGGACGGACTTCTCGCGCCCGGCCGGACCGTAGTCGAACTCGTGATTGCCGACGGCGACGGCGCTGTAGCCGATGGCGTTGTAGGCGTCGACGAGCGGCTTCCCCTCGAAGTAGTTCGACTCCAGCGTCCCCTGGAAGACGTCGCCGGAGTCGACGACGATGACGTGTCCCGGGTTCGCGGCGCGCAGGGCCTCGACGTAGGCGGCGAAGAGCGGCAGGCCGCCGTAGGGCGGGTTGGCGTCGCGGTGGCCTTCGAACCAGCCGTGGACGTCGGTCGTGCCGACGACGACGACGTGCACCGGCTCCGTCTGGGCGAAGGACACACAGGCAGCGAGGAAGAGAAGGAGGGGGATCAGCCGTTTCATGAAGCCGCGCATTATAGTTAGCGATTGGCGATTAGCGGTTAGCGATTAGGCCCTCCCGCCCGCTAATCGCTAATCGCCAATCGCTAATCGCTATGCCTTACAAACTCGCCGCGAACGCGCTCGCGCTGATCCACCTCTCGTTCATCCTCTTCGTCGTCTTCGGCGGCCTGCTGCTGCTGAAGTGGCCGAAGCTGATGTGGATCCACCTCCCCGCCGCCGTGTGGGGGGCGCTGATCGAGTTCGCCGGCTGGTACTGTCCGCTGACGTCGATGGAGAACGCCGTGCTGCGCCGGGCCGGCCAGTCCGGCTACACGGGCGGCTTCGTGGCTCATTACATCTTCGGGTTGATCTACCCTGCCGGGCTGACGCGAGGGACGGAGATCGTCATCGGCGCCGTCGTCCTGGCCGTGAATGTGAGTGTGTACGTGAAGGTATTCCGCTAATGCTTCCTTCTGCAATTCCGCAACATCCCGTCGAGACGACGGATAAGGATTTCGACCAGCTCGGCCTGAGCGCCGCCATCGTCGATGTCGTGAAGAACATCGGCTTCGAGCATCCCACGCCGATCCAGGCCGCGGTCATCCCGACGGCGCTGGAGGGGCGCGACCTCGTCGGCCTGGCTCAGACCGGCTCGGGGAAGACCGCCGCCTTCGCGCTGCCGATCGCCGAGCGCCTCGTGCACGGCCGCGGCGTGCGCGGGCTGATCCTCTCCCCGACGCGCGAGATCGCCCTGCAGACGCAGGCGTTCCTGGAGTTGTTCGGCGCGAAGCACAACCTGGCCACGGCCTGCCTCATCGGCGGCGTGCGCATGCGCCCGCAGACGGAGGCGCTGCAAAAGCAGCCCGACGTCATCGTGGCCACGCCGGGGCGTTTGCTCGATCACGTCCGCCAGCGTCACGTGACGCTCGAGGCCATCGAACAGCTCGTCCTCGACGAAGCCGACCACATGCTCGACCTCGGGTTTCTCCCGCAGATCCGCGATGTGCTGCGCCGCCTTCCGCGCGAGCGGCAGACGATGATGTTCTCGGCGACGATGCCCGACTCGATCGAGATGATCGCCCGCGAGTTCATGCGCGAGCCGGTGATGATCGACATCGCCCCGAAAGGCGCCGCCGCGGGCATCACGCACCGCCTCTACCTCGTGCGCACGGAGGACAAGCGCAACGCGCTCATGGCCCTCCTGAACGAGGAGCTCGGCTCGACGCTCGTCTTCGCCCGGCGCAAGATCGACGCGGAGTGGCTCTACCACGTGCTCGAGCGCAAGGGGCACCCGGTGTCGCGCATTCACTCCGATCGCTCGCAGGGAAAGCGCGTGCAGGCGCTGGAGGGCTTCCGGGCCGGATCGCACCGCATCCTCGTGGCCACCGACATCGCCGGCCGCGGCATCGACGTGCCGGGGATCGAGCACGTGATCAACTTCGACATCCCCGAGGCCGTGGAAGACTACGTGCACCGCGCGGGACGCACCGCGCGCGGGGCCGCGCTGGGCATCGTCTCGACGATCGCCACGTGGCAGGACCTGCCGATGGTCCGCAAGATCGAGGAGACCCTCGGCGAGAAGATCGCGCGCTGCAAGGTGGCGGGGATCGAGCCGTGGGAAGAGCTGGAGCGCCCGTCGCGGCGGACGCGGACGCGGGTCTAGCCCCAGAATTTCCACCGCGGCTTCGGCGGCGCGTTGTCGATGCCCTCTTCCCACACCACGACCGGCATCGAGGCCACGAGGTCCTCCGGCTGCGCACCGGCGTGCAGGGCTTCGTTCACGGCCTGCACCTCGGAGCTCTGCAAGCCCACGGCGGAGAGGACGTCGATCCCGAATTCCGCGCCGAGCGCCGGCGCCAGCCTCACGGCCTCGGCGAAGAACGGCTCGCTTTCGAGCGCTTTCTCCGTCCGCTCGTCGCCGTTCACGAGGAGGTAGGAATCCGACAGGGCCATGCCCATCCCTCCGAGCAGAATGGCCCGGCCGAGAGCGAGCGGGACGAAGCGGACGGCGTTGGCGGCGTCGACGGGGGAGAGGCCGCCGCGGATCAGCCGGACACGGACGAGCGCGCCGTCGGTCGCGCCGTGCTCGGCGAGGATCGGGACGGCCCGGCGGACCGCCGCGGCGGCGTTCATCGATGCACGTCCGCCTGATCGGCCATGACGATGCTGCCGTTCTCGAGGGCCATCTCGTATTGGACGATGTCACCCGAGGCATAGCCCTGCCGAATCGTGCCTCGGCCGCGCGGGCTGACGACCGTGTCGCCGCGGCGGAAGGTGAACGTCGAGCCGGGATCGTCGAGCGTCTTCAGCCCGTGATGCCAGTGGATCTGAAACGGGCCGATGCCGTGGACCTGCACGATGGCGCCGTCGGGACACCAGCCGAACATCGTGCTCCCCTTCGGTGCGAAGGCGTAGTCGCCCGCGTGCAGCGCCGTGAGCGCCGCGCGGTCCCACTTGCCGGCGACGGCGAAGTACCACGTGCCCTGCACGACGGTGATGTTCTCGTCGACCGGATGCGAGTGCAGCGGGATCTTCGTTCCGGGCAGCTCGTGGATGCGCATGACGAACGGCTCGCCGGCTTTCTCCGGATCGCCGCTGAGGATCTCGACGTCTCCCGCGGGCACGCGCAGCGGCACGATGTGCGGGGCGCGGCCGGCGGCGGAGCGGGTCACGCCCGAGGCCGCGGAAAACGCCGTGTGCGGCTCGCCTCTGCAGGCGAACGTGAGAAGGCACGCGATCAAGACGAGCTTCATGGCAGCGTGTACTCGAACGCGTAGGAGTGCTTGCCGTCCTCGATGACGATGTTCATCGCGCCGGTGAGGCCGGCCAGCTCGCCGGTGCCGGAGTCGGGGACGACGGTGATGCTGAGCGACGGCACGCCGCGGTTCATCGTGGCGCTGTGCTGCAGGACGAACGTGCCGCTGCGCCCCGCCAGCGTGCCGGTGACGCGCTCGATGGCCACGTAGCCGCCAGAGCCGGCGGCGGTGCCGGCGCTGAGCATCTCGCCGCTGCTCGTCCCTTCGAGATCGCCGTGGAACTGCTTCTCGAGCGACATCCGCCCCAGCATGCCCCCGCCGGCGTCGTAGCTGAGCGGCTGCGGGGAGAGCTTCACTTCGAAAGGTCCGCGTGCGGTCATGGCAACTCCATTCCGAATTTTGCGCGCAGCGCGGCGCGCCAGGCGCCGTCGTCGTCGATCGACTCCTCGCGCCGGGCGCCGTTTTCCGTGACGATCAGCCGGTCCTCGGCCAGGGTGATGCGCCCCGTCATCGTCGCCAGCGAGCAGACGCGCTTCTGCGTGAACGACGATTTCGGCGAGGTCTGATGGTAATGGCACATCTCCGCGTAGTCGGCGAGCGGATGCGGCTCGAGCGAGAAGAGGTACTCGGGCTTGCCGGACGAGAGCAGCCAGTCGCGCGCATCGCGCTGCTCAATGCGGAACGTGCCGGCGGGATCGCGCTGATCGCCGCGCTCGTCGAGGCGGAGCGGGTGGAGGAAGCACTCGCCGAAGCCGACGTCGGCAAGCCAGCGCTCGCCGCCGGCGCGCACGAGCAGGGTCATGTGGTCGAACTCCGGGCTGATCGTGCCGTCGGCGCGCGGCACGCGTGCGGAGAGCATGTCGACGTCGAAGCCGAGGGCGCGCAGGAGCGCGGCGAAGGCGCCGTTGAGCTCGTAGCAGAAGCCGCCGCGGCGCTGGCGGACGATTTTGTCGAGGATGCGCGCTTCGTCGGGGACGATCTCGCGGCCGATGTGGATGTCCAAGTTTTCAAAGGGGACGGACAGCAGGTGGCGCTCGTGCAGCGCGCGCAGGACCTCGGGCGTCGGCTCGCGCGGGCCGATGTAGCCAATACGAGCGAGGTACTCGTCAATCATTCAGCGTAAATCCCGTCACCCCGATCGGCACCTCTCCCTCCTTCGGTGTGTTCCCCCGCCTCCGGCTCGCTTCGATCTTCGCCTCTCCCTCGGCGGACACCGGCGTCTGCTTCGCAATCTGCGCGCGCGCCGAGGCCAGGTAGACCTTGACGCCCTTCTCCGCGTAGAGCTGCGCGATCTCCAGCTCCTCAGCGTCGATGACGACGTAGTCATCGATGCGCGTCGAGTAGATCGCGAACTTGCCGTTGGCCTGCTTCTCTATCTTCCAGCCCATCGGAGGCCGGCGCGCAGCGCGCGCGGCTGTCCAAGTGTAACAACCGGCGTGGCCCCCGCCTCGATGCGCGCGTTGGTGACGTTCTCGACGGCCGCGTAGACGATGCCGCGCGAGGCGAAGAGATCGATGGCCGCGTAGCCGCGCAACGGGAACTGATTGAGATCGTCGTCGAACTGCCGCGACGACCAGCGCGCCTGCACGCCGAGGCTGTCACGCCACGTCGCCTGCAGCGTGGCCGTGTTGCGCGGCACTTGCGGCGTGCGCCGGCCGGTGGAGAGCGCGGCGTCGGCGAAGAGCCAGCCGGCGGAGAGGCGCCAGTCCCGGCCGAGGCGGCGGTCGGCGTCGAGCTCGAGGCCGCGCGAGCGGCTGCTCCCCTGGTTCTGGCGCTGGCGCGTGATCAGCGACGGCGTCGTCGACAGCGTCACGTTCGAGATCGTGTCGTCCGTCGTCATCGAGAAGAGTGTGGCCCGGAACGAGGCGATGCGCACGCCCGCCTCGACGGCCGACAGCCGCTCGGGTCCGAGGGCGCCGTTCGCGAGCGTGATGACGTTGCCGACGCGGAAGTTGCGCAGCAGCTCGTTCAGCGTCGGGGCGCGGAAGGCGCGGTAGGCGGCGGCGGTGAGGGCGATGCGATCGGAGGCGCGCCAGATCGCGGAGAGGCGCGGCGACCACGCTTCCTCGTCGCGCCAGCGGTCGAGGCGCATCGCGCCGGTGACGGTGAGCGACGGCGCGACGACGACCGAGTCCTCGACGAAGGCCGCCGTCGTCCGCTGCGCGCCCTTCGTGCGCGTCGCGCCCTCGATGTCGGTGGCGGCGACGTTGCGCTCCTCGACACCGGCCACGAGCGCGTGGCGGTCGCCGATGCCGCGCGCGAACTGCAGCGATCCGCCGCGGGCGCGGGAGGGGACGCGCTGGTCGACGGTGAGGCGCTCGGAATTGCGGTCGGCGGCGACGGCGGAGAAGGTCTGGTGGTAGCGCTGCTCGCTGCCGTACAGACGGAGGAGCAGCGGGCCGGCGTCGGCGCCGAGGGCCAGCTGGCGGAAATTCGTGTCGTTGATCTGCAGGGGCGTGCCGTTGTCGCGCGACTCCGCGTAGTGCGCGCCGCGGACGAAGGCGCGCGCGTCGTCGCCGAAGAGGCGCTCGATCGTGGCGTCGACCGCGGCGTGGCGGGCGTCGGCGTTCGTGTCGGCGGCGCCGCGCTGCTCGGGCGCGACGAGGACGTAGCCGTCCGTGCGGAGGACGTCGGCGGCGACCTTGCCGCGCCACGCGCCGAGGTCGTGCGCGGCGAAGAGCGAGGCCGTCTGCGTCCGCTCCGAGCCGGCGCTCACGTCGACGGCCACGCCGGATTGGCGGCGGAGGAACTGCACCACGCCGCCCATGGCCGCCGAGCCGTAGAGGTCGGAAGCGCCGCCGCGCAGAACTTCGACGCGGTCGAGCGCCGCGCGCGGCACGCGGCCCCAGTAGATCCAGCCGCCGAAGGCGTCGTTGAGCGGGATGCCGTCGTCGAGGACGAGCGCGCGCGAGGCCCCGCTGGCGCCGACGCCGCGCAGCGAGACGCCCTGCGAGGTCGGGTTCGCCGCGCGCGAGTTGGTGCGGCGGAAAAGGGCGAAGCCGGGGACCTGGCGCAGGGCGTCGTCGGGCGCCGGGGCGTTCAGGATCGCGGCCCGGTCGAGGACGATCACGCTCGCGGGGGTGTCGGCGAGGCGCGTCTTCGTGCGCGTGGCTGTGACGGTGATTGAGTCCTGAGTCCTGGGTCCTGAGTCCTGAGTGGCGAGCGCGAGGAGAATGCCGATGAGCAACACGTCGCGATCCTACTCAGGACTCAGGACCCAGGACTCAGGACTACTTTGGTACGCAAAGTGCTTTACAATACAGATCATGTACGACGTTCTCGTTCTCGGCTCCGGCCTGGCAGGCTTGCATTGCGCGCGCCTCCTGGCCGCCCGCGGCCTCCGCATCGCTCTCCTCGACCGCAAAGCATCGCTCACCGACGGCATCCACACCACCGGCATCTTCGTGCGCAAGACGTGGGAGGACTTTCCGCTCCCCGACGAGCAGCTCGGCCGGCCGATCCGCGACGTCGTTTTGTACTCGCCGGCGCGGCGGGCGCTGCGCCTCGCCGCGGCGCACGACGAGTTCCGCATCGGCCGGATGGCCTGGCTCTATCTCTGGCTGCTCGAGCAGTGCGGGCGCGCCGGCGTGGACTGGATGCCGGGGACGAAGGTCGTCGCGGTCGCGCCGCGGCGCGTGACGGTGGAGCGGCGCGGGAAACGCGAGACGCTGCAGGCGCGCTACATCGTCGGCGCCGACGGGGCGCGCTCGCTCGTGGCCCGCCACCTCGGCCTCGACATCAACCGAGAGCTCCTTGTCGGCGCGGAGGAGATCGTGGAAGGGCGCGGCGAGGCGCCGGCGCTGCACTGCTTTCTCGATCCCCGCCTCGCCCCCGGCTACATCGCCTGGGTGGCCACGGACGGCGGCGAGACTCACGTCGGCGTGGCCGGCTACCGCGAGCGCTTCGACCCCGCCGCGGCGCTGCGCGCGTTTCGCGACAGCGTCGGGCATCTGGCTGGCGGGCGGGCGGTGGAGCGGCGCGGCGGAACGATCCCGGTCGGCGGGATCCTGCGGCGGATCGCGAACGAGCACGCGCTGCTCGTCGGCGACGCCGCCGGCGCGGTCTCGCCGCTGACGGCGGGAGGCCTCGACGGGGCGCTGCGGCTATCGTCGTTCGCCGCCGAGGTGATCGCCGCGTACCTCGAGCGAGGCGACAAACGGATCCTCGCCGCGTACAGTGGCGACCGTTTCCGCGCCCGCTTCGTGGCCCGGCGATGGATGCGCAGCGCCATCCGCGCGGCATCGCATCCGCTGGCGCTGGAGCTCGGCTGCATGCTGCTGCGTACGCCGCCGCTGCGCGCGTTGGCGGCGCATATTTTTTTCCATCGGGGCTCATTCCCCGATATCGCGCCGCTGCCTCAGTCGGCGTCGACCGTCACAGTCTGACCGGCCGCCAGCACGACGCTGTAGCGCCGCACGACCGTTTTGCCGTCGTCGCCGAGCTTGTCGATCTCGTAGACGCCGGCGGCGAGCGATCCCAACGGAACGTTCCCGCCGGCCGGAATGCTGATCCCGGACCTCGGGCCGTTGACGCCGCCGACAACACCGCCCACGATGCCGCCGACGACACCGCCACCCGCCGACGCCGGCGGCACGAGCCGGAAGCGCCCGCCGCTCCGCGACCGGATGACGATCGTCCCGGCGCGCTGCAGCGCCACGCGCACCTCCGGTCCGGGCACGACGACTTCCGCGTTCGCGTTCAGGTAGGCGGGCGCGTTGACGTGGGCGCTGTAGCGGCCCGGCGCGGCCCAGACGTGCACGGCGCCGTCCTCGCCGCGGCCGTAGCCGCTGCCGCCGACGTACTTCTTCGTCTGCTCGTCGATCAGGGCCACGCCGGCGTCGATGGGCGCGCCGCTGTCGGCGTCGACGACGCGGATCACGGCCTCCTGGCCGCGCGTCAGGCGCAGCTCCACCGGCGCCGCGCTGCCGCCGCTGACCGTGACGATCTGCGAGGCCGGCGCGTAGCGCTCGCGCTCGGCGCGGAAGGTGTAGGAGCCGTCGGGAAGGACGTCGAGCGTGAAGGCGCCGTTGCTGTCGCTCATGGCGTTGCGCGACGTCCTCAATCCCTGGCTGGCCGGCGCGGCGTAGACGCGGGCGTCGGGCAGCGGCGCGCCGCTGTCGGCGTCGAGCACGACGCCGTGCACCGCGCCGCCCTTGAGATCGATGTCGAACGTGGCGCTGCCGACGACCGTGTAGGGAATGTTGTCGTTTATCCCCCCCATCGTGAGAACGCGCACGTCGTAGTCGCCGGCGTCGGGAACGTTGACCTCGTAGGCGCCGTCCGGGCCGATCGACGCGTACGGCGAGCGGCCCACGTTGCGCCCGCGCGCGCTGAAGACGAGGTTGCCGCCGTTCACCGGAAGGCCGTTGCGCGTCACCCGGCCGTGGATGGCGACGCCGGCGTTGAAGTCAATCTCCACCGGCGGGGCGCTGCCGTTCACGACCTCGACCGTTTTCGGCGGGGCCTGGCGCATGGGCATTCCCTGTTTGTAGGCGTTGATGGTCACGCTTCCATCCGGAATTCCGGATAGCGTGAAATTGCCGGCGGCGTCGGTCTGCTGGCTGGAGCTGGTGTTGCGCGCGGCCGCGGAGACGCGCACCTGGGCCAGCTCCTCCGGGGCCAGGCCGGTGACCCGGCCGGTGATCGTGCCGCCGCGGTCGAGCGTCAGCGTCAGCGGGCGCGCCGAGGCGGGATCGACGTCGTCGATCGAAGCGCCTACCCAGCCGCTCTTCTGCGCCGTGACGGTGTAGCGGCCGTCCTCGAGGCCGGAGATCGTGAACTGCCCGTCGTCGTCCGTGGTCACGGCGGGGACGAAGCCCGTTCCCGGCAGGCGCGCCGAGGCCCCTGCCATCCGGACCGGCTGGCCGTTGCGGTCGATGACGCGGCCGCGGATCTCCCGTCCGCGATCGAGGTCGGCGTCGACGCGCAGGTCTTTCCCGGCCTCGACCTCGACGGTCTTGTGCTTCGTGACGAAGCCTTGTTTGACGAAGTCGAACACCTGCTCGCCCGGCGCGACGCCGTCGAGGACGTAGTCGCCGTTCGCGTCGGTCTCGGTGGAAGCGGGCATGCGCCGCGCCCGCGTGCCGGCGCGGACCTGGGCGCCGGCCGCGGCGCTGCCGCCCGCGGTGACGTGGCCGGCGACGCGCACGCCGCGGTCGAGCTTGACCTCGACGCCGGTCAGGTCCTTCCCCTCCTCGACGCTCAGATCGGAGAGCGTGCCGGCGACGTAGCCGGGCGCTGTGACGCGGAGGTCGACCGCGCCGGGCAGCACGCGCTTGAGCACGAACGCGCCGTCGCTGCTGTTCACGTCGACGCCGCGCAACCCGCCCATGCCGCGCTGCAGGACGGCGACGTTGAACGTCGTCAGCGGCTGCGACGTTTCCCGGTCGATGACCCGTCCCTCGACGCGCGAGGGCCTGGGGAAGGTGATCGTCACGTTGCGCGCGGGCGGCGTGACCGGCACCGGCTTGCTGCGCAGCGGCATCTCGTCGGTCATGACGGCCGTCAGCGACTGGGCCTTGCGCGGGAGCTGCTTGAGCGTGAAGGCGCCGCTGGCGTCGGTGACCGCGCTGCCGCCGCCGATGCCGACGGAGGTGATGACGCGCGCGTCCGCGACGGGGGTGCCGTCCGCGAACAGCACCCGTCCGCTGACCTCGGCGCCGCGCTCGACGGTGACGACGAGCGGCGAGCTGCGCGCGGTGAGGGCCTGCTGCGGCAGATCCTTCGTCACGAAGTCGGCGCCGCCGACGCGGATGTTGTACTTCCCTTCGCCGAGACGCGTCTCCATCGTGCCGTCGGCGCCGGTGAGGCGGCATTTGAGGCGGTCGACGACGCTGCACGGCACCGGCACGGTGCGCATCGTGTCCGCGTAGCCGGTGAGATTGAAGTCGACGGCGGCGTTCGCCACCGGCTGCTTGTCGCTGTCGACGACCTTGACCTGCAGCGGGAAGCCGCGCTGCAGCGTCAGCGTGACGCCGCTCTTCGTCTCGCCGGGCTGCACCGTGATCAACGGCGAGATCGTCACGGCGTAGCCGCTCTTCCAGGCCTCGACGAGGAGCGGCCCGCTCTCGGTGAGGCGGACAGTGAACTCGCCCGACGGGTTGGTCACGGCGATGCGGCTCGCGCTGGCGACGAACGCGCCCGCCACGGGCTTCTTGTCCTCGCCGAGAACGACGCCGCTCACGCGCGAGCGCGGCTGCAGCGAGAAGGCGTGCGCCGTCGCGGCCGCGACGTGGACGTTCGAGTTGCGCGCGGTCACGAAGGACGGATGCGATGCATGCCCCTGGTAGGTGCCGGGAGGAAGGGCGGCGATGCTGTAGCGTCCCTTGGCGTCGGTGACGGCGGAGTAGATCTCGCCTTCGCTGAGGGCATTCACCGTCGCGCCGGCGACGGGCACGTCGCCCTTGGCCATGACCGTGCCGCTGAGCGAGGCCGCGGTGCCGAGGCGGATCGTCACCGGCTTCGCCGCGTCGGCCGTGGCGCTGCCGGCCTCGCTCCCCTTCGTGGCCAGCAGCGCGTGGGCGCGCGCCGGGGCGTGGGCGATCGTGAACGTGCCGTCGTCGCCGCTGCGCGCGAGCGGCCAGCCGCCCGCGTAGATGAGCGCGCCGGCGACAAGCGTCGTGCCGTCGCGGGCGACGACGCGGCCGCGCAGGGCCGAGCCGCGGTGGATCAGCACTTCGCCGCCGAGGACGGCCGCGGCGGTGCTCACGCCGTAATCAGGATGGATGACGAAGCCGGCCTCGCCGGTGAAGTCGCGCTCGAACGTGCCGTCGGCGGCGGTGCGGACGAGGAGCGAGTGGCCGAGGTAGACGAGCGCGTTGGGGAGCGGCTTGCCGTCGGCCGTGATCTTGATGCGGCGGGCCTTGTCGGGGGCGCGCAGGACGATCGTGCCGGCGTCGTCGCCGTCGGCGGCGTCGATCCCGGCGGAATCGCGGCCGGCAGCGTCGACGACGAGGTCGACCGCGGCGTTCCCTTTCGCGTCGACGGAGAAGCGCCCGTCCGCCGCCGTCTCCGCGGTGGCCACCGGCGTGGCCTCGGGCGTCGGCGAGAGCAACCGCGCCGCGACGGCGCTGAACGGCTCGCGCGCGAAGGCGCGGACGCGCGCGCCGGCGACCGGCGTGCCGTCGCCGGCGACGACGGTGCCGGTGACCGCGGCGGAGGCGGGAAGGGCGGAAAGGAGAAGAAGCGGAAGGAGGAGTCGGCGCATATTTTTAGAGTCCGTTCAACCATGCGACGAATTCGCCGCGTCCACGTTCCGCGGCGATGGTGGCGGCGTCCTTGCCGTCGTCGGTGCGGGCGTGGCGGTCGGCGCCGCGGGCCACGAGGAGCTTGGCCATCTCCAGGTCGCCGTTGCCGGCCGCGGCGTGCAGCGGTGTGAAGCCGGCCTGCTGGCGGGCGTTGGGATCGGCGCCGCGGTCGAGCAGGAGCCGCATCGTCTCCACGTCGCCGACCGAGGCCGCGGCGTGGACGGGAGCGACGCGCTGGGCGTTCTCGGCGGCGGCGTTGACGTCGGCGCCGCGCTCGATCAGCGCCCGGGCCAGCGCCGGATGGCGGAAGAAGATGGCGAAGCCGATGGGCGGATAGCCGTCGTCGCTGCGGTGATCGATGAGCGAAGGATCGCGGTCGAGGAGCTCGAGGGCGCGGCGCTCATCGCCGACCGCGCACGCTTCCGCGAAGGTCAGCTCCGCGCCGCGCTCGACGAAGAGCCGGGCGATCTCCGGATGCTGGTGATAGACCGCGAGAAGAATGGCCGAGACGTTTCCGGCGCGTGCGGTGAGGAGCGAAGGATCCTGATCGAGGATCTCGGCGGCACGCGCCGCGTTTCCATTTTGAATAGCAGCCATGAGCTCGTTGTGCATGAGTGGGAGAGTCATTCTACGTGGCTCTTGGCTCTTGGCTCTTAGCTCTTGGGGGCCAGCGTGGCCGCGACCTAAGAGCCAAGAGCTAAGAGCCAAGAGCTTTCAACGGGCGTAAACTGTGCACGACCGCTGCGCATGGAGTGCAGCCGTCACTCTGACGCGTGACCAAGGCCCTTCGTTAGTCCAACCCGCCCGCGTAGGATGTCAAGCCGATCATGAGCGAACAAATGATGATGCGTACGCCGAAGCAGATCACCGTGTCGGAACGCAACCTCCAAAGCGCCGCGCAGCGCCTCCTTCCGAAGCACAACAAGCTCGTCTCCTCGGAAGTCGATTACCTGCGCCGCGTCCTCGGCGACAAGGCCACGCAGCACGAGATCGACGAGAAAGTCATGCTCGTGCGCAAGCTGCCGTGGTCCGAGATCTACCACGAGTAAGTAGACGCGCTTCTCGCTGTCCCCGTACAACGCGCATCGGGAGGTCACGATGCGACGTCTTCTTCCAGCGCTGCTAGTCCTTGCCACCACCACGCTCTCGGCCCGCGTCATCTCGTACGCGCCGTACAGCGACCGCATCACCATCGGCGCCGTGCAGAGTCGTCTGAACCGCCACTTCGTCCTCCTCGAGCTCACGCCCGGCAGCAGCAACAAGGGACAGGTCGTCGTCTACGACACCCAGGGCTTCGAAGAGCCGCGCGTCGTGCTCGACAACGTCTTCGTCAGCGCCCTGGCCGCGCGCGAGGACGACCAGCAGTTCGCCATCTTCGTGCAGGGCCAGAACACGACGGCGGGCATGCTCAGCGTCGACGGCGGCCAGACCTGGAAGAACATCAGCCTCAACACCACCAACTACCTCGGCAACTTCTCCACGCAGATCCCCGACACCGGCGGCCCCTTCGCGCACGGCCGCTGGTCGCCGATCCGCATCGGCACGCGCCAGTTCCCGTTCTACTTCGTCAGCTCCCCGAATCTCTACGCCATCGGCCAGGACGGCTCGATCAAGGGGCTCTATACGCCGCTCTTCCCCGTGCAGCAGAGCGTGCGCATCATCGGCACGTCGCTCGACGGCTCGAACGTGCTCTACGCCGTCGACCGGAACATCGTCAGCATCGACGCCAACGGCGTCTCCCGCAGCTACGGCACACTGCCGTCGGGTGCGGTCAACGCCGAGGGCTGGATCACGTCAGACTTCGCCGCCTACGTCGAGCTGTACAACTCCAGCGACACCGAGCTGTACTACCTCAAGAATGGCGCGGCGACGTTCGTCAACGGCAACCTGACCCTGGGGACCGGCACCTTCTTCGCCGTTCCCGCCGGCGACGACAACGGCGCGTGGATGATCTTCCGCAACGCCTCGAAGTCGACGGCGTTCTATTCGCACACCGCGTCCGCGGGACTCGTCAAGCGGTGGGAAGACATCACCGCCCCCGAGGTCGAGGCCCTGCACCCGGCGCGCTCGAGCGCGAAAGTGCTGATCCAGGTCCACCGCTCGCGCCTCACGCTCGACCAGGCCCTCTTCAAAGACCCGGCCCTGGCGGTCTGGCACGCGGGCGATCCTGTGCCGCAGTCGTTCGATGAGCTCTTCCTCAGCGAGACCACGGCCAAGGGCTTCGTCCACCTCGACGTCGACAAAGTCGAGAGCGGCGATCCCTTCGTCTTCGACTCCGGCTCGCAGGCCATCTTCTTCCCGCCGCCCGGCGGCGGAGGCATCATCTCCCCCGCGCCGCCGAGCGCCGGCGGCGCCGACGTCATTCAGGAGTGGGGCGTCGTGCGCGCCTCGCTCGCGCAGCGCCTCGTGCTCCCCGGCGCGGCGCGCACCCCCGGCGCGTACGGCAGCTTCTGGCTGACCGACGTCACGTTCTACAACCCGACCAACCAGACGCAGACCGTGCAGGTCCACTACGCCGCGAACGGCAGCACGCTGGCCATCGCCTCGGACACGACGCGCAGCGTCACCCTCGCGCCGCTCGAGATCAAGACCATTCCCGACGTCCTCAAGAACCTCTTCCTCTTCGACAGCGGCGGCGGCGCGCTCTACATCGTCCCCGCGCCCGGCCAGGCGGTGAACGTCACGAGCCGCACGTACTCGCAGTCGTCGAAGGGGACGTTCGGCTTCGGCATGAACGCCATCGACGTCTTCGCCGCGGCCAGCCCGCGCTTCCCCGTCACCTTCGCCGGCGCGTTCCTCGGCGCGAATTTCCGCACGAACCTCGTCATCACCGACGTCTCCGGCCGCGGCGCCGAGGCCGGCTTGCTGGCCTGGGGCGGCTTCGGCCTGGCGGGCAACGACTTCACGACCTACTCCGTGCCCGCGCTCGGCCAGCAGCAGTTCCAGTACATCAACGGACCGATGGGCATCGCTCCCACCGACAGCGGCGCGCTCGTGGTCACGCCGACGCGCGGCGAGGCCGTGGCCACGGTCTTCGCCATCGACAACCGCACCAACGACGCCACGTACTTCCCGCCCGACATCCCCGCCTCCGTCGTCCGCGTCATCCCTGCCATCGGCCACCTCGACGGCGCGAACGGCTCGAAGTTCCGCAGCGATCTCTTCATCTACAACAACTCCGATCAGGTGAAGTTCTTGACGATGCAGGCCAAGGTCTGGGACACCACCGACCCGGTCGTCTCCTTCCCCCTGACGCTGCTCCCGCGCGAGGCCCGCACGATCCCCGACGTGCTCAAGAACGCGTTCAACAAGACCGGCATCGCCCGCCTGCGCTACTTTCAGCAGGGGTCGACGACGGACACGAGCATCCGCGTGACCTCGCGTACGTACACGGTGGGCGACGACGGCGGCACGTTCGGCTTCCTGATGCCGCCGCTGAACAGCTTCCAGTCCGGCTCGCCCGGCGACACGCTGGAGATCCTCGGCGCCTCGCTCGATCCGCGCTTCCGCACGAACCTCGGCCTGGTTGATCTGACGCCGTTCAGCGGCAGCCGCCCGTCGCGGGCGACGGTGAGCATCATCAACGACCACGGCCAGAAGCTCGACTCGTTCGACATCACTCTCCCCCAGCTCGGCGGCAATCAGCTCAACGACGTCTTCCACGCCCGGAATCTCCCCGAGGCGTCGACGCCGGTGCTGATCCGCGTGACGGTGATCGAGGGGAGCGTCGGCGCGTACGCGGCCGTGGTCGACAACGGCACGAACGATCCGGCCTACTTCGCGGCGAACCTGGCGGCGAAGCAGTAACGCGCAAGGAGGCGCAGTCATGAAACGTCTTCTCCCGCTCTTCGTGTGTCTGGTCGCCGCCACGGCAACGGCGCGCGTGATCTCGTACGCGCCGTACACCGACCGCCTGTGCATGCCTGCCGTGCAGCATCGCGGCGCGCGGCATTTCGCGCTCGTCGAGTTTCCGCAGAACGGCAATTACACCTACGGGCAAGTCGTCCTTTACGACACGCAAGGCCTCGACGAGCCGCGCGTGATCTATCCCACCGGCGGCGGCTACACGACGATCTACGCCGCGGCGGTGCGCGAGGACGATCAGCAGCTGGCGATCTTCGTGCAGACCGGCTACAACAGCGCGGCGCTGAGCCTCGACGGCGGAAATTCGTGGAAGACGCTGTCGCAGCCGTACAGCTACTACCCGCTCATGACGCCGGCGACGACCCGCACCGACGCCGGCGGGCCGTACGTGCGCGGGCGCTACGCCGCGATCCGCATCGGCTCGCGCGACGTGCCTTTCATCCTCGACTTGAACTCCGCCGCCTACGGCGTCTTCGCCACCGGCGGCGTCAGCCAGATCATCAACGCAAAGCCGATCGGCACCTCGCGCGACGGCACGCAGCTGCTCGTCCTCTCCGGCCTCACCCTCGGCACGCTCGATCTCAAGCCCGGCTTCCCGGCGCACTTCCTCGGCAATCTCCCCTACAGCGCGCTCGAGTACGACGGATGGATCACACCCGACGGCGGCGCGTACGTGGAGCTCCGCAGCGGCGACTTCGACATCGATCTCTACCATTTCCGCAACGGCACGGCGACGTTCGTGAACGGCACCGTCGACCACAGCCCGCCGACGTCGTTTCCGCCGCCGCCGTTCGTCACCAAATACACCGTCTTCTTCTCCATCCCGAGCGCGGATTACAGCGGCGCGTGGATGATCGGACGATCGAAATCGACGACGCTCTTCTTTCACTCGCCCGCGTCCGGCCTGGTGACGCAGTGGACCGACAGCGGCGCACCCGAGGTCGAGGCCATCTTCGCCGGCAACTCCGGCAAGACCGTGCTCGTGCAGGTCCATCGCCCGCGCGTGACCCTCGATCAGTCGCTCTTCAAAGACCCGGCCCTGGCGGTCTGGCACGCCGGCGATCCCGCGCCGGCCGCGTACGACGAGCTCTTTCTCGCCGAGACGCCGGCGAAGGCGTTCGTCCACGTCGATCCCGACAAGGTCGAGGGCGGCGAGCCCTTCGTCTTCGACTCCGGCATCAACGCCCCGAGCGGCGGCGGCGGCGTCATCTCGCCGGCGCCGCCGGGCGCGGGCGGCAGCGACGTCACGCAGGAGTGGGGCGTCGTCCACGCCTCCCTCGCCCAGCGCCTCGTCCTTCCCGGCGCGGCGCGGACCGCCGGCGCCTACGGCAGCTTCTGGATCACCGACGCCACGTTCTACAACCCCTCCGACGCGACCGTGACCGTGACCGTGCGCTACGCGCCGAACGGCGGCGCCGTCACGATCGCCGGAGCGCAGCAGACGACGCTGACGCTGCGCCCGCGCGAGATCCGTCTCGTCAACGACGTCCTGCACGCCCTCTTCGGCCTCGAGAGCGGCGGCGGCGCGCTCTACATCACTCCCGAAACCGGGACTGCGATCAACGTCGCCAGCCGGACGTACAGCCAGTCGGACAAGGGGACCTTCGGCTTCGGCATGAACGCCATCGACGTCTTCGCCGCGATCGGGCCGCGCTTCCCGGCGACGTTCTCCGGCGCGGTGCTGGGCGCGAACTACCGCACGAACCTCGTGCTCACCGACGTCTCCGGCCGGGCCACGGAGGCCGCGGTCACGGCCTGGCTGCCGCTCGGCGCGACCCGGCAGGCGAGCTTCGACGCTCCGCTCCTCGGCCAGCAGCAGGTCAACCTCGTGAACCAGGCCCTGAGCATTCCGAACGAGATGAGCGCGGCCCTCGTCGTACAGCCGACGCGCGGCGAGGCCGTGGCGACCGCCTTTGCCATCGACAACCGCACCAACGACGCCACGTACTTCCCGCCCGACATTGCCGCCTCGGTGGTGCGCATTCTTCCCGCCGTCGGCCACGTCGACGGCGCGAACGGCGCTCAGTACCGCACCGATCTCTTCCTCTTCAACAACAGCGCCGACTCGAAGGTCGTCAACCTGCAAGCCACGCTCTGGAACGGCACGCCGCTGGCGACGCAGACGTACACGCTGAAAGCGCACGAAGTCCGGGTCATCCCCGACGCGCTCTTCACGCTGTTCGGGCGCACCGGCGTGGCACGGATGCGCGTCTGGAGCAGCGGCGCGGCAAACGACCCGGCCGTGCGCGCCACGGCGCGAATCTACACCACGGACGCGAACGGCGGCACGTACGGCTTCCTCATGCCGCCGCTGAACAGCTTCCAGTCCGGCTCCGCCGGCGACACGCTGGAGATCCTCGGCACCTCGCTGCAGGCGCGCTTCCGCACGAACGTCGGCCTCGTCGACGTGACGCGCTGCGACGCCTGCGGCGTGAAGTCGCGCGCGCGCATCGACACCATCGACGACGGCGGCGCCGTCATCGACTCGTTCGAAGCCGACGTCCCCGCCGCCGGCGGCATGCAGATGAACGACCTCCTGCACGGCCGCGGCCTCCCCGACACGAACGCGCCCGTGCTCATCCGCATCACGGTCTTGAAGGGAATGCTCGGCGCGTACGCGGCCATCGTCGACAACGGCACGAACGATCCGGCCTACTTCGCGGCGAATTTAGCGTCGAAGCAGTAGCTATTCGTGTTTGTGCACGTCGGACTCGGGCAGCTGCTGCTCGGGGTTGAAGTCCGGCGGCAGCGGCGCGCCGGCCGTCGCATGCGCGGCGCGCAGGCGGCTGTGGCGGTAGCCGTAGAGGAAATAGAAGACGATCCCGACGATGAGCCAGATGCCGAAGCGGTACCACGACGTCTTCGGCAGCTGCGTCGCCAGGATCACGCACGACACCGCGCCGAGGATCGGGAAGAACCACGCGCCGCCGGGCACGCGGAAGCCGCGCTCGCGGTCCGGATCCTTCACGCGCAGGATGATGATGCCGATGCAGACGAGCATGAAGGCGAAGAGCGTGCCGATGTTCGTCAGGTCGACCATCTCGTCGAGCGAGGAGAAGAGCGCGGCCACGCCGACGAAGACGCCGGTGATGATCGTGGAGATGTGGGGCGTGCGGAAGCGCGGATGGACCTTGCCGAAGAACTTCGGCAGCAGCCCGTCGCGCGACATGGCGAAGAAGATGCGCGGCTGCCCGAGCTGGAAGACGAGCAGCACGGCCGTGTGGGCGATGACCGAGCCGAAGGCCACGACTTTGACCATCCACCCCGGCATGGCCACGTACTTCATGGCCAGCGTGAGCGGCTCGGCCTGCTCGCTGGAGAGCGTCTTCACCAGCGCGCTGTACGGAATCAGCCCGGTGAAGATCGCGGCGATGGCGGCGTAGATGACCGTGCAGATGATCAGCGAGCCGATGATGCCGATGGGCATGTCCCGCTTCGGGTTTTTCGCCTCTTCGGCCGTGGTCGAGACCGCGTCGAAGCCGATGTAGGCGAAGAAGACGATCGACGCCCCGGTCAGTACGCCTTTGAAGCCGTTCGGCGCGAAGGGGTGCCAGTTGTCGGGCCGCACGTACTTGAAGCTGACGAAGGCGAAGAATCCGAGGACGATCAGCTTGATGGCCACCATCCAGAAGTTGAAGCCGGCCGACTCGCGCACGCCCCACACCAGCACGATCGTGATCAGGGCCACGATACCGACGGCGAGGATGTTGAAGATGACCGGCACGCCGAAGATGTGCGGCGCGTTGGCCACGACCTCGGGCATGCGCGTCAGGGCGGTGTGGTAGTCGACGGTCAGCCACGACGGCAGATGGAACGGCGAGCCCTCGAGGAAGGTGTTGAAGTAGTTCGCCCAGGAGATGGCCACGGCGACGTTGCCGATGGCGTACTCGATGAGCAGATCCCAGCCGATGATCCAGGCCACGAGCTCGCCGAGCGTCGCGTACGAGTACGTGTAGGCGGAGCCGGAGACCGGCACCATCGACGCGAACTCGGCGTAGCAGAGCGCCGTGAAGCCGCAGACGATGGCGGTGACGACGAAGGAGACCATGAGCGCCGGGCCGGCGCCGGGACGCGAGGGATCGCCGGCCGCGGCGGTGCCGATGGTGGCGAAGATACCGGCGCCAATGATCGCGCCGATGCCGAGGGCCACGAGGTTCCACGGCCCGAGGGCCTTCTTGAGCTGGTGCCCTTCCTCCTGCGTCTCCGCGACGAGCTCATCGAGAGACTTCGTGCGAAAGAGTTGCGCGCGCGACGATGCCATCGTGTGCGGCGCATTCTAGCCGACGCGCGTAAAATGTCGCGCACCCGAAAGGAAGGCCAGCCATGACGGCCATCGACATCCCGACCAAATACCCACCCGTCCGCAACTACATCGGCGGCGCGTTCGTCGACGCTGGCGCCGAGCAGCTCGACGTCTTTAACCCCGCGGACGGCCGCGTCATCTCGCGCGTACCGCTCTCGGCGCAGGCCGACGTCGACCGCGCCGTGGCCGCGGCGGAGAAGGCCTTCCCGGCCTGGTCGGCCACGCCCGTCAAAGAGCGCGCGCAGGTCTTCTTCAAATACAAAGCCCTGCTCGAGAAGAACATCGACGAGCTGGCGGCGCTCATCACCGAGGAGAACGGCAAGATCGACAGCGAGGCGCGCGCGGAGGTGCTGAAGTCGGCCGAGCTCTGCGAGTTCGCCACGTCGCTGCCGCAGATCACCGCCGGCGAGGTCCTCGAAGTCTCGCGCGGCGTCGAATGCCGCGTAGAGCGCTTCCCCGTCGGCATCGTCGCCTCCATCGCTCCGTTCAACTTCCCGAACATGGTCCCGAACTGGACGATCCCGAACGCCATCGCCCTCGGCAACTGCATGATCCTCAAGCCGAGCGAGCTCGTGCCGCTGTCGGCCGGGCGCATCGCCGAGCTGTTGCGCGAGGCCGGGCTTCCCGAGGGCGTCTTCAACGTCGTCCACGGCGGCCAGGCCACGGTCGAAGCCATCTGCGACCACCCCGGCATCGAGGGCATCACCTTCGTCGGCTCGACGAAAGTGGCGAAGATCGTCTACCGCCGCGGCACCGCGAATCTCAAGCGCGTCCTGGCCCTCGGCGGCGCGAAGAATCATCTGATCGTGATGCCCGACGCCGAGCCGGAGATGACGTCGTCGAACGTCGTGGCCTCGATGTCCGGCTGCGCCGGCCAGCGCTGCATGGCCGCCTCGGTGATGATGGCGGTCGGGAAGACGGACCACATCATCGAACGCATGGTGAAGATCGTGAAAGGGATGAAGCCGGGGACGCACATCGGCCCGGTCATCTCCGCGCAGGCGAAGAAGCGCATCGAGAGCTACATCACCGAGGCCGAGCAGATGGGGGCGAAGGTGCTGGTCGACGGGCGCGGTTACACCGTGCCGGGGAAGGAAGAGGGCTACTACGTCGGCCCGACGCTCATCGACTACGTCACGCCGGAGATGCGCATCGCCCGGGAGGAAGTGTTCGGCCCGGTCATGGTCATCATCCGCGCCAAGGACGTCGAGGAGGCGGTGCGCGTGCAGCACCTCTCGCCGTACGGCAACGCCGCCAGCGTCTTCACGGAGAGCGGCGGCGTGGCCCGCTACGTGATGGAGAACGCCAGCGCCGGCATGGTCGGCGTGAATGTCGGCGTGCCCGTGCCGCGCGAGCCGTTCGGCTTCGGCGGCTGGAACGAGTCGAAGTTCGGCGTCGGCGACATCACCGGCCGGGGCTCGATCGAGTTCTGGACGAAGTCGAAGAAGATGACCACGAAGTGGAACAAGGAGGCGGGCGTCAACTGGATGTCGTAGGGGCCGGATGCTGATCGCGGTCGAAGTCATCCTCTGGCTCATCTTCGCGGTTCTCGCGCTGCGCGGTGTCCGCTGGGCCTACGCGATTTTCATCTTGCTCGGGTTCATCTGGATCCCGGCGCGCACCGGCTTTCATCTCCACCGGCCGCCTTGCGAGACAGCGTTCGATTTCCATCTCGCGCTCTTTTCGCTCACGAAATACAAGCACATCTTTCTCTTCGGCGTCTTTTTTCTGATGACGTGGGTGCAACTGCGCCGCGTCCGTTACGCGCTGCTGTGGGCAGCACTGGCGACGCTGGCGATGGGCGTGCTGATCGAGCTCGAGGAAGGAGCGACGGGGACGGGACACTGCGCCGCGCGCGACCTCCTCCCCGACGCCGCCGGCGCCCTCGCCGGCGCCGCGGTCGCCGCCGTTTGGAGACGCAGGACAAACTGACGCGATCCGGGTTCGGACCGTCGCTTGCATCATTCATCGTTCGTGGATGCCAAAGAGCTGAGCCGTGAATTGCGATGCGACTCCTCGGAGGATCTGCGGCGCCGGCGCCGGATCATCGGCCTGTCGATGCTCGCCTCCGCGTCGATGGCCGTGATCACGCTCTACCAAACCGGGATCATCAAGCATCTTCCCGAGCCGCCTCTGCCGTTTCTCGACGCCGACCGCGTCGACGCCTCCGACGAGGCGTACGAGAAATTCAACACGCCCGATGCGGCCCTCGGCCTGGCCAGCTTCGCGGTCACGATCGTCCTGGCGGCCATGGGCGGCAAGAAGCGCGCGCCGTGGATCGGCGCCGCGCTGGCCGGGAAGATCGCCTTTGACGCCCTCAACGCGCTCAAGTTGACCATCGACCAGCCCGTCAGGCACCGCGCCTTCTGCTTCTGGTGCCTCATCGCCGCCACCGCGACGTTCGCCAGCGTCCCGCTCGTCGTCCCCGAGGCGCGGCAGGCTCTGCGCGGCCTGCGGTAGTAGTATCTCCCCTCGCAAAAGGAGGCTTTCATGGCCGTCGTTCGCGCGAACTCCCGCAAGAATGCCGCTGAAGTTGCTGCTCCCGAGGAGCTCAACCCCTACCGCATCGCCCAGCAGCAGTTCGACACGGCCGCCGAATACGTCGCCAACTTCCCCGCCGGTTTGCGCGAGTACCTCCGCCGCACCATGCGCATGACCACCGTCGAGTTCCCGGTGGAGATGGACGACGGCACGACGAAGATGTTCAAGGCCTGGCGGGCCCTGCACTCGAAAGTGCGCGGGCCGGGCAAGGGCGGCATCCGCTATCACCCCGACGTCAGCGCCGACGAAGTGCGCGCCCTCGCTTCGTGGATGACGTGGAAGTGCGCCGTCGCCGACATCCCCTTCGGCGGCGCGAAGGGCGGCGTGGTCTGCGATCCGAAGACGATGTCGTACGCGGAGCGGCGGCGGCTGACGCGGCGCTTCATCGCCGAGCTCGGCGACACCATCGGCCCCCACACCGACATCCCAGCGCCCGACGTCAACACCGACGCGAACACGATGGCCTGGATCTACGACACGTACGACATGATGCACGCCGGCAAGAACAACCTCCCAGTCGTCACCGGGAAGCCGATCGGCATCGGCGGCTCCCTCGGACGCAACGAGGCCACTGCCCGCGGCTGCCTCTTCGTCACGTCGCGGGCCATCGCGCAAGGCGCCGTGCCAGGCCTCACCTCGCTCGACGGCGCGACCGTGGCCATTCAGGGCTTCGGCAATGCCGGCTCGATCGCTGCGCAGCTTTTCCGCGCCGCGGGGGCGCGCATCGTCGCGGTGAGCGACTCCACCGGCGGCATCTACGCCGAGGAAGGGATCGATCCCGAGGCCGCCATCGCCCACAAGAAAAAGAGCGGCTCCGTCGTCGGCCTGGAGGGGACGAAGAACATCACCAACGACGAGCTGCTGCACACGCCCTGCGACGTGCTGATCCCGGCGGCGTTCGAGAATCAGATCCGCGCGGACAACGTGGCCGGCGTGCAGACGAAGTTGATCGCCGAGGCCGCGAACGGGCCGACCACGCCGGCGGCGGACAAGGTGCTCTTCGGCCGCGGCATCCCCGTCCTTCCGGATATCCTGACGAACTCCGGCGGCGTCACGGTCAGCTACTTCGAGTGGGTGCAGAACATCGAGAACGAGAAGTGGACGGAGGACGAGGTCAACGCCCAGCTGAAGCGGAAGATGGAGGCGGCCACCGACGCGGTCCTGGCCATGCAGATCGAGATCAAGGACACGCACAAGGTCGACGCCGACCTCCGCACGGCCGCATTCGCGCTGGCCATCAAGCGCGTGGCGGGCGTGGCCATGGCCCGGGGCATTTGGCCGTAAGCGTTCACCAGACCTTGCACATCTTCTTCCTCACCATCGGCGCGTTCTCGCCGCACTTGAAGGCGCGCTGGAACTGCGGGAGGTCGGAGACGATCCCGTTGATGCGGTACTTGCCGGGTGAATGCGGATTCGTGATCGCGTTCGCCCGCAGGTTCTCCTCGCGCTGGTTCTCGCAGGCCCACTGCGCGAAGCCGATGAAGAAGCGCTGGTCGGGCGTGAAGCCGTCGATGGCCTCGGTGTCGTTGGGATCGGCCGACTTCCAGGCGATGTAAGCCAGCAGCGTCCCGCCGAGGTCGGCCACGTCTTCGCCCGAGGTCAGCTTGGAATTGATCTTGATCTCGTCGACGATCGTGTACTGCGCGTACTGCTCGCGCACGCACTCCACGCGCTCCTCGAACGCCTTCGCGTCCGCGGGCGTCCACCAATCCTTCAGATTTCCCAGCGCGTCGAACTGCCGCCCCTCGTCGTCGAAGGCGTGGGTCAGCTCGTGGCCGATCGTCGAGCCCGTGTTGCCGTAGTTCGGCGCGTCGTCGAGCTTCGGGTCGTACAGCGGCGGCTGCAGCACGCCGGCGGGAAAGTTGATGTCGTTCATCTGCGGGTTGTAGTAGGCGTTGACCGTCGGCGGCGTCATCCCCCACTCGCCGCGGTCGACCGGCTTGCCGATCTTGGCCAGCTCGCGCTTCGACTCGAACACCGTGGCGCGCGCGGCGTTCCCGTAGAAATCGCCGCGGCGCACCTCCAGCGCGGAGTAGTCGCGCCAGCGATCGGGATAGCCGACCTTGTTCGCCACCGCGTGCAGCTTCTCCAGCGCGCGCTGCTTCGTGGCGCCGGTCATCCAGTCGAGCGTCTTGATCTCCTCTTCCATGGCCGTCTCGATGCGGCGGGTCATGTCGACCGTCTTCGCCTTCGTCTCCGGCGTGAAAGTGCGGCGAACGAACTCCTGCCCCATGGCCTCGCCGAGGTCGCGGTCGACGTAGCGGACGCACTGCTTCCAGCGCGGCGGCATCTCCTTCACGCCGCGCAGCGTCTTGCGGTAGAAGTTGAAGTCCTCCACGACGAAGGCGTTCGACAGATACGCCGCCCGCGCGTGCACCGCGTGCCAGCGAAGGTAGGCCTTGAGGCTCGCCAGCGGCTCGTGGGCGAGGACGTGCTCCATGGCCCGGAAGAACTTCGGCTGCGTGACGTTGAGCTTCGACACCTTGCCGATCACGCCGATGCCGGCCAGGTAGTCCTTCCACTCGAACGACGGCACCAACTTCGACAGCGCCGCCACCGTCATCTTGTGATCGAGGTTGTGCGGGTTGCGCCGCTCCACGCGCGTGAGCGAGGCCTTCGCCAGCGCCGTCTCGATCTTCATGACCGTGGCCGCGTCGGCCTTGGCCTTCGCCTTCGACTCGCCGGCCAGCTCGAGCATTTTCGCGACGTGCGCGACGTACTTCGCGCGCAGCTCCTTCGAGCGCGCCGTGCCGTTCACGTAGTAGTCGCGGTCCGGCATCCCCAGCCCGCCCGCGTCGGCCTCGGCGATGACCTGCGTCGCGTCGGCGTAGTCCTGCGTCGAGCCGAAGCCGAAGAGCCATCCGGAGCCGTACGTGCGCAGATGCTCGGGGACGAGGAACGCGGCCAGCTGCTGCTTCGACTTCAGGGCGTCGATCTGCTTCAGCAGCGGCTCCAGCGGCTGCGCGCCGAGGGTATTGATCGCGCGCTCGTCCATGCAGGCCTGGAAGTAGTCGCCGATCTTCTGCTGCACCGGCGTGCGCTCCGCGGCCGGCTTGGCGTCCTCCTCCAGGATTCCCCAGAGGTAGCGCGCGTTTTCGTCGGCGAGCTTGCCGTAGACGCTCCACGACGCCTGATCGGGCGGGATGGGGTTGTGCGCCATCCAACCGCCGCACGCGTACTGGTAGAAGTCGACGCACGGCTCGACGCTCTTGTCCATCGACGGAACGTCGAGGCTCGGCGTGTAGGGCAATTGGGCAAGCGGCGTCGTCTGTCCGAGGAGCGGCGCGGCCAGGAGAAGCAGAAGGGCGGCAACTTTCATGGGGCGAGAGTTTATAATCGCCGTTTCCCAATCAGGAGGCGCTCATGGCCGACTTGTCGACAACGTTCACAGGAATTCGTTTTCCGAACCCATTCCTTCTCGCGTCGGCGCCGCCGACGGAGTCGGACTCGAACATCCTCCGCGCCTTCGACGCCGGCTGGGGCGGCGTCGTGACGAAGACGATCGGCATGCACCCGGTCGTGAACGTGAAGGGCCCGAAGACGAAGTTCCTTCGCGCCGACAACAGCGACGCCCGCCTCTCCATGGCCAAGCGCCCGAACTCGACGCTGATGGCGTCGTGGAACTGGGAGCTGATCTCCGACAAGCCGATCGACTGGTGGCTGCCGCGCCTGGAAAAGATCAAGAAGGCGTATCCCGAGCGCGTCCTCATCGCCTCGATCATGGCCGGCTCCGGCAACGACAAGGAGCTGCGCAACTGGCAGGCCCTGATGAAGATGTGCCAGGACGCCGGCGTGGACGGCTTCGAGCTGAACTTCTCCTGCCCGCACATGGACCGCATCGACATGGGCTCGAACGTCGGCAAGGACAAGGTGCTGTGCTCGGTGGTGACGATGGCGGTGAAGGAAGTGGCCAAGGTGCCGGTGTGGGTGAAGCTGACGCCGGCGACGTCGAACATTGTCGAGGAGGCCGAGGCGTCGTTCCGCGGCGGCGCGGATGCGATCTCGTCGTCGAACACGTTCCCGTCGCTGCCGCTGATCGACCCGGCGTCGCTGGAGTTCGAGATGAACGTGGAAGGCTACGTCTCCTCCGGCGGCCTGGGCGGGCCGGCCATTCTGCCGCTGTCGCTGGCGAAGATGGCCCAGATGACGAAGGCCTTTCCGGAGAAGTCGTTCTCCGGCATCGGCGGGGTCTCGAATTTCGATCACGCGCTCTGCTACTTCCTCCTCGGCTGCGGGACGGTGCAGGTCTGCACGGCGGCGATGCTCGACAGCGCCATCGGCCCGAACGTGATCAAGACGCTGCTCGCCGGCATGAGCGAGTTCATGGAGACGCGCGGCTACGAGTCGTTGGAAGCCTTCCGCGGCATCCGCCGCGATCGCGTCGTGCCCCACTCGCAGATCAAGCGCCCCGAGCAGCTCGAGTACCACGGCGGGTACGAGGGCGAAGAGCACGAAGGCTACGCGCAGCCGGCGGAGCCGGTCGCGGCGGTGTGAGCGAAGGGCGCCGCCTGGCGCTGCTCCTCGGCGGCTTCGCTGCGGCGATCGCGATCGTGTTCGTCGCGTTCCCGCACGGCTACCCGCAAGACCCTGCCTACCACCGCTTCGCCGACACGCGCTCGTGGCTCATCCCGAACACGCTCAACGTCCTGTCGAACCTCGGCTTCCTGGCGGTCTTCGTGGCCTGGCTTTTCGAGCGCGGCACGCGCAGCGTTGCCGAGCGGACGTTTTTCCTCGGCGTTTTGCTGACGTCGATCGGCTCGTCGTATTACCACCTGAGCCCGAGCAACGCCACGCTGCCGTGGGACCGCCTCGGCATGGCCATCGCCTTCATGGCCCTGCTGGCGATCCTCGTCCGCGCCCCGCTCGTCTGGCTCGCCGCGTTCGAACTGTTCGGCATCGCCTCGGTGATCGTCTCCGGCGTTGATGACGACCTGCGCCTCTACGGCGTCGCGCAGTACTTTCCCGCTCTCGTCATGCTCGTGATGATCGAGGGATGGCTGTGGCTCGCCGGCGCCGCATACGCCATCGCGAAAGTGTGCGAGCTCTTCGACCGTCAGATCTTCGACGCGCTGCACGGCACGGTCAGCGGCCACACGCTGAAGCACCTCTTCGCCGCCGCGGCGATCGTTTTCATCTGGCGATGGCTTCGATCTCGACCAGCAGATCCGCGCGGCAGAGATCCGCACGCAGAAAGATCGCCGGCACCTGCATCTCCGCCAGCCGCGCCGCAATGAAGGGGTAGTCGGCGGCGCGGCGGACGTACACCTTCATCATCAGCAGCGCCTCCGCGCCGCCGGCGCGCACGACGGCGTCGAGGTTCACGAGCGTCTCCTCGATCTGCGCGGCCACGTTGCCGGCGTGCACGGTCTCGTGGCCGACGACGCTGGCCGTCCCGCTGATGAACAGCAGCCCCGCGCCGCGCGTAGCCCGCGAGAACGACGGGCTGCGCGGCCCGTAGCGCGGCGGGTACTCCCAGGCGTTCACCTGCCGTGGGTTCTCCACCGCCGCCGCCGGCGCGCGGGAGGCCACGAAGTACGAGGCCACCCCGCCACCGCCCATCCCTACCGCGCTGGCGGCGGGAAGATCGCCGCGCATGGCGTAGCCGTGCCTGGCGAAGGCCTCGTAGCGCCCGGCGCAGAAGGCGCGATAGCGCTCCAGGCCGCGCTCGACGCCGTTGATGTCGCGGACGTAATTCCACACGCGCAGCAGGTGCGGATATCCCTCGGCGCGGGCCGCGGCGATCAGCCGGTCATGGACGCAGGCGGCGGCGCGATGGGGATCGTCGTCGTCGCAGGCCAGCGCGCCGAGGATCACGTCGCCGTCCGCCGCCAGGGCGATGCCTTCGCGCGCGAATCGCGCCACCGGCGACGACGACCGCCACACCTCGGCGAGCGGCGCGCCGAGCTGCGGCACGTCGACGTGGAGCAACGCCTCAGGCATGGCGCCGCCGAAGGCGATGACGGCAAGCGCACCTCCATCGATTTTCTCGTGCGGGACGATCTCGGGCTGGACCGGAGCCACAGGCGCGCTATTGTACGGCGGCCATGTGCAGCGTGGCGTCGCCGCCGCCGTGCACGCGGACCTGCGCGACGCGGTTGCGGTCGTCGCCGGCGAAGAGGAGCCGCAGCTCGTCCACGTTGCCGACCTGCGGCGACAGCAGGAAGCCGCCCGCGGCCATGGCCGGCGAAATGCGCCACGTCGTGCGCGCGCCGGTCGCGGTAGTGGTCTCCAGCGTTACCGGCGCCGGGCGGAAGACGAAGTCGGTGATCCGCCGGGCGATCGAGGGATGGAATTCAATCGTGCACCACACGGCGCCCGGCGGCGCTCTGCGCGGCGCGACGCGCTTGCGCAGCAGCAGATGATCGCGCGTCGTCGTGGCCACGTCGTAGCGCCGCAGCATCTCCAGCCACGACGGCGCGTCGTCGAGCAGCGGAAGCCTGCCGTCCAAGCTGTCGACAGTGACCCAGAGCCACTCCGGCGCGCGCGGGCCGCGCAGGAAATCGGCGTTGAGCCGGCCCAACGCCGGGGTCCAGACCATGTAGCTCCAGAACACCGGCCGCGGCGTGTAGCGCAGGCTGCGCGCGATCAGCCCCGCCGACCCCGCCGGGAACGAGTCGATGCTCTCGCGCACGGGCGGGAGACCGTTCTCCGTCAGCACCAGCAGCTGCTGTTCGAGCGCGGCGACGCGGCGCGGGCGGTCGCGCATCCAGGCCGCGTCGGCGAGAAGCCGGTCCGCGAAGAGCGGAGCGCCGGCGACGACGGCGATGACCGCCACGGCGACGAGAACGACGCGCCACCGCCGCCGGATGGCGATGTAACCGGCGGCCAGAAGCAGCAGGATCGCGCTCGCAGCGCCGGCGTGCTCGATGTCCGATCTGACATAGCCGGCCTTGGCCACATAAATGATCGTGCCGCCGAGGGCGATCGACGGCAGCGGATCTCTCTCGGCGAGGACGATCAGGAGCAGCAGCGCCGCCGCGGCTGCCGCGCCGATCGCCGCCGATCCCGTCGCCGACGCGCCCGCGTAACCGCCGGCGACCTCGATCTGCCGCGCGACGAACAGCGGCAATCCGCCGAGGTGCTGCCCGGCGGCCATCCATGCGGCGAGGAACGCCGCGCCGAAGACGAGCACGTGGGCGACGGTCCGGCGCGTGATCGCCGCCATCGTCACGGCGAAGAGCGCGAAGACGAGCAGCGGAAACTTGATCAGGGCCACGACGCCGAGGATCGCCGCGAGCGGCAGCTCGCGCGCGGGCGAGGGCGGGAGCAACGTCGACAGAATCAGCAGCACCGCCAGCGCCGTGAAGCGCGCGTCGTGGCGGCCCATGGCCACGAGCAGCGCCGCCACCGTCACCGCGCCGGCGTGGGGCACGATGCCCGCCGCGCCCCAGGCGAACGCCATCGCCAGCAGCGCCGAGACCGCGAGCATCGCCGCGTCCGTCCGCCTGTCGAAGCCACGCTGCAGGATCCCCCACGGCCCGTACGTGGAGACGATGTCGGAGCCCATCTGCAGGTGCCGCGCGAACGCATCGTGCGTCGTGGCGTGGAACGAAAGATCCGGCTCCGGCTCGAAGCCGAGCGGCGCGATCGGCACGTAGAGCACCACCGCCAGGACCAGGCCGAGCAACGTCACCGCCGCGCGCACGGACCCCACGATAGCGCGAGTACAATCCGCCGCCATGAGAACGCTCATCAAGAACGGCCGCGTCGTCACCGCCGTCGACGACTACAACGCCGACATCCTCATCGAGGACGGCAAGGTCTCGCTCATCGGCGCCTCCATCGACGCCGACGCCGACAAGGTCGTCGACGCCAAGGGCCGCCTCGTCCTCCCCGGCGGCATCGATCCGCACACGCACATGGAACTGCCCTTCGGCGGCACCTCCGCCTCCGACACCTTCGAGACCGGCACGCGCGCCGCGGCGCACGGCGGGACGACCACGATCATCGACTTCGCCGTGCAGTACAAAGGGCAGTCGCTGCGCGAAGGCATCGACAACTGGCACAAGAAGGCCGACGGCAACACCGCCATCGACTACGGCTTCCATCTCATCTGCACCGACCTTCCGGACGAGCGCCTGCCGGAGATGAAGGACTGCATCCGCGACGGCATCAGCAGTTTCAAGCTCTTCATGGCCTACCCGGGCGTCTTCCTCGTCGACGACGCCACGATCTACAAGGCCATGGGGATGGCCGGCGAGAACGGCGGACTGATTTGCATGCACGCGGAGAACGGCGTGGTGATCGACGCCATCGTCAAGCGCGCCATCGCCGAGGGGAAGACGGCGCCGAAGTACCACGCGCTCACGCGGCCGACGAAGGCCGAGGCCGAGGGCGTGCACCGTGCCATCGCCCTCGCCGAGATCGCCGGGACCGCCGTCTACATCGTCCACCTCAGCAACAGCGACGCCCTCGAGGAGGTCACGCGCGCGCGCGACGCCGGCGTGCCCGCGTACGCGGAGACGTGCCCGCAGTATCTCTTCCTCGACTACAGCGTCTACGAGCAGCCCGGCTTCGAGGGGGCGAAGTACGTGATGACGCCGCCGATCCGCGAGAAGTGGAACCAGGACAAGCTGTGGCGCGGCCTCAAGTACAACGACCTGCAGGTGGTCTCCACCGACCACTGCCCGTTCTGTTTCAAGGAGCAGAAGGAGCTCGGCAGGGACGATTTCTCGAAGATCCCGAACGGCGGCCCGGGAGTGGAGAACCGCATGAGCCTCGTCTACAACGGCGGCGTGGCCGAGGGACGGATCTCGCTGAACCGTTTCGTGGAGATCACGTCGACGAATCCGGCGCGGATCTTCGGCCTCTTCCCGAAGAAAGGGACGATCGCCGTCGGCAGCGACGCCGACATCGTCATCTTCGATCCCGACGAGGAGATGACGATCAGCGCGAAGACGCATCACATGAACGTCGACTACTCCTGCTACGAAGGGAAGAAGGTGCGCGGCGTGACGAAGACGGTGCTCTCGCGCGGGCGGGTGATCCTGGAGGAAGGGAAGTACGTCGGGAGGAAGGGCGACGGGGAGTTCCTGAAGCGCGGCGAGGCGTTCAGCCCGCGGAAATAGCCTCTTACATCCCTTACAAACAACTTACGCCCTCATGAAGTCTTCGCGCCGCGGCCTCGCGAGAATGCCCGCATGCGAAACGTTGCAATCGGTCTTCTCTGCACGCTCGTCTCACTCGCCGCCGCCGCGCAGCAGCCCCCGCCGCCCCAACCGCCCCCGCCCCCGCCGCCGCGCGTGCCCGGCCTCGGCGGACCGCTCCCCGGCCTCACCGCCGCGCAGCTCGCCGCGTTCAACGACGGCCTCGGCGACTTCACCGAGGTCGAGAGCGTGAGCGAGGGCCTCGGCCCTGTCTTCAACGAGCGCTCCTGCCTCGCCTGCCACCGCGCCGGCGCCCCCGGCGGCGGCAGCGCGCGCAACGTCACGCGCTTCGCCACGCGCACCAACGGCGTCTTCAACCCGCTCGCGAACCTCGGCGGCTCGCTGCTGCAGGACCACGCCATCGGGCCGCTCGACGGATCGACGCACCTCTTCCGCCCCGAGCGCGTGCCGCAGGCCGCCACCATCGTCGTCCGCCGCCGCACCACGCCCCTCTTCGGCCTCGGCTTCGTCGACGCCACGCCCGACTCCGTCTTCCTCTCCATGGCCGGCCGCGGCGACACGCCCGGCCGCGTCAACCTCGTCGACAACATCCGCGCCGGCATGAAGACCGCCGGCAAGTTCGGATGGAAAGCGCAGGTCCCCTCGCTCGTCCAGTTCGCCGGCGACGCCTACCTCAACGAGATGGGCATCACCAGCCCCGACTTCCCGAACGAGAACTGCCCGCAGGGCGACTGCGCCGAGCTGGCCTTCAACCCCGCGCCCGGCATCAACGACGACGGCAGCGGCGTCGCCGCGCTCGCGCAGTTCATGACTCTGCTCAACGCCCCGCCGCGCGGCACGCAGACGAAGGACACGAACGATGGCGAGGCCCTCTTCGAGCGCGCCGGCTGCGCGTCCTGCCATGTGGCCACGCTGCGCACCGGCGCGAGCCCGATCGACGCTCTCGACCACAAGGTCTACCACCCCTACTCCGACTTCCTGCTGCACGACATGGGCGCGCTCGCCGACGGACTGGAGATGGGCGACGCCAAGGGCAACGAGATGCGCACCGCGCCGCTGTGGGGCATCCGCTTCGTGAACACGTACCTGCACGACGGCCGCGCCATCACGCTTGATCAGGCCATCGTCGCGCACGACGGCCAGGCCCGCACCGCGCGCGACCGCTACAATGCCCTGTCGCCGGCGCAGAAATCGAAAGTGATCGCGTTCCTGCAGTCGTTGTAGGGCGCCCTATAATTGGGGCCTACCGCACGACGGAGGCCCCATGAACGGAGTGATCCACCACGACGACGGACGTGTCGAGCTGCAGTCGCTCGATCGCATCAAAGGCAGCCCGCTCTACAACGACGACCTCGCCCCCGTCCCGGTCTCGCAGCGCAACTGGACTACCTACAATTACGCCGCGCTGTGGATCTCCATGGCCCACTGCATCCCCACGTACATGCTCTCGGCCGGCCTCATCAGCTCCGGCATGAATTGGTGGCAGGCCCTCATCACCATCCTCCTCGGCAACACCATCGTCCTCGCCCCCATCCTCCTCAACTCCCACCCCGGCACGAAGTACGGCATCCCCTTCCCCGTCTTCGCCCGCGCCAGCTACGGCACGTTCGGGTCGAACCTGCCGGCGCTCATGCGCGCCGTCGTCGCCTGCGGCTGGTTCGGCATCCAGACGTGGCTCGGCGGCGAGGCGCTGCATATCTTTTTCGGGTCGATCTTCCCGCGCTGGCAAACGCTTCTGGGCGGACCGATCGGCGGCCATGCGCCAACCGAATGGATCTCCTTCCTCATCTTCTGGGGCATCAACATCCTCATCATCTACCGCGGCATGAACCTGCTGCGCATGGTCGAGAACTGGGCGGCGCCCTTCGTTCTCGTCATGACCGCGTTGCTCCTGGCCTGGGCCGTCTGGCGCGCCCACGGCCTCGGATACCTCCTCACGGAGAAAGGGAAGTTCCACACCTGGGCCCAGTTCCGGCCGATCTTCATCCCCGCCCTGACGGGCATGATCGGATTCTGGGCGACGCTCTCGTTGAACATGCCCGACTTCACCCGCTTCGGCCGCAGCCAGCGCGAACAGGCCATCGGACAGACCGTGGCCCTGCCGACGACCATGACCGTCTTCGCGGCGATGGGGGTGATCATCACCTCCGCCGCCATCGTCATCTATCCGGGCGTAAACGCGAATGAGCTGTGGGACCCGATGAAGCTCGTCGGGCGCTTCACATCGCCGGTGGTCATCGCCATCTCGATGTTCACCGTCGTCGTGGCGACGCTCTCGGTCAACATCGCCGCGAACGTCGTCTCGCCGGCGAACGACTTCGCCAACGCCTTCCCGAAGTGGATCTCCTTCCGCACCGGCGGTCTCATCACCGGCATCATCGGGATTCTGATGCAGCCGTGGCGGCTCCTCGCCGATCCGTCGCTCTACATCTTCACCTGGCTGGTGGCCTACTCCGGCGGTCTCGGATCGATCGCCGGCGTCCTCGTCGTCGACTACTGGATCGTCCGCAAGAAGCAGCTCGTCCTCGGCGATCTCTACACGACCGAGGGGACGTACGCGTACGCTGGCGGATGGAACTGGCGCGCCGTCGTGGCCACCGTCATCGGCTGCGCGCTGGCCTGGGTCGGCAAGTGGGTGCAGCCGCTGCACATTCTCTACGACTTCGCCTGGTTCGTCGGCTTCGGCAGCGCCGCGCTCTCGTATTGGGCGCTGATGAAGGCCTTCCGCCCGCAGCCCGCGCTCGCAGCCCCGGCCACGGCATGATCCGACGACTGCTTGCAGCACTCGCGAGATTGTTCCGCAAACCGGCGCCTGTGCCCGCTGTCACTCAGCACTCAGCACCCAGCACTCACCACTCCTCTATAATCCCCGCACCCAAATCGGAGAAAACGAAAATGCCCCGAATCGTGAAATGCGGTTTGATCCAGACCTCCCTCGCCGCGCCCAGCAGCGAGTCGATCGAGACCATTCGCGACGCCCAGATCGAGCGCACCCTCAAATTCATCGATCAGGCCGGCCAGGAAGGCGTGCAGATGCTCTGCATGCAGGAGATCTTCACCGGCCCCTACTTCTGCGCCGAGCAGAACCCGCGCTGGTACGACGCCGTGGAGAAGATCCCCGACGGCCACACCACGCAGCTCATGCAGGAGTACGCGAAGAAGTACCGCATGGTCATCGTCGTGCCGCTCTACGAGGAGGAAGGCACCGGCATCTACTACAACACCGCCGCCGTCATCGATGCCGACGGGACGTACCTGGGCAAGTACAGAAAGAACCATATCCCGCACACCGCTCCCGGCTTCTGGGAGAAGTACTACTTCCGTCCCGGCAACCTCGGCTACCCGGTCTTCGACACCGCCTACGGCAAGGTCGGCGTCTACATCTGCTACGACCGCCACTTCCCCGAGGGGGCGCGGGAGTTGGGATTGAACGGCGCGGAGATCGTCTTCAACCCTTCCGCCACCGTCGCCGGCCTCTCCGAGTACCTCTGGAAGCTCGAGCAGCCCGCCCACGCCGTCGCCAACGGCTACTTCATCGGCGCCATCAACCGCGTCGGCTACGAGGGCCCCTGGAACATCGGCGAGTTCTACGGACAGAGCTACTTCTGCGACCCGCGCGGCCAGTTCCTCGCCACCGCCAAGCGCGACGAGGACGCCCTCGTCACCGCGGAACTCGACTTCGACAAGATCCGCGAGGTGCGACATACGTGGCAGTTCTACCGCGACCGGCGGCCGGAGACGTATAACGGACTCGTACGACTCTAGGCGACAGGTCACGGGCGACAGGCGACAGATGTTGTCCACGGCTCACCTGTCACCCGTCGCCTGTTCCCTCTGACCTATGCGCAACCACATCCGCTTCCTCGTCAACGGCCGCGAGCACCGGGCGGCCGGGCCGACAGCGTTCACGACGCTGGCGAACTACCTCCGCTACGACGCCGCTGCCACCGGCACGAAGATCGTCTGCGAAGAGGGCGACTGCGGCGCCTGCACGGTCCTGATCCGCCGCGGCGACGCCGACTTCGTCCCCGTCAACTCCTGCATCCTCTCCCTCATCCAGCTCGATGGCACGAGCATCGTCACCGTCGAAGGGCTGGGCATGAACGCCGTGCAGCAGTCGATGATCGCCAACCACGGCGCGCAATGCGGCTACTGCACGCCCGGCTTCGTCGTGGCCATGTCGGCGCTCTTCGAGACCTGCGATCGCGTCGACGAGAAGCAGGTCCGCGACGGACTGACCGGGAACCTCTGCCGCTGCACCGGCTACGAGCCGATCATCAAAGCCGCGCTGACCGCGCCGCCGCCGCCGGCGAAATTGCGCGACCTCTACCCGCAGACGCTCGACGACGACGAGCCCGTGCGCGTCGACGGCTTCTTCGCCCCGACGACGCTCGCCGACGCGATCCGCTTCAAGCGCGACAACCCAGGCTGCACGATCGTCCAGGGCGCCACCGACGTCGGCGTCTGGATCAACAAGCGCGCCTTCGCCGCGCCGGCCATGCTGTCGCTGGCAAAAATCCGCGAGCTGCACGAGCTCCGCGACGACGGCGGCGCCATCGTCGCCGGCGCCAACGTCACCCTCGCCGCGTTCGAGACCTTCATCAAGGACAAGATCCCCGAGCTGCACGGCATCCTCAACATCTTCGGCTCCCCGCAGATCAAGAACGCCGGCACGCTCGTCGGCAACATCGCCAACGGCTCGCCGATCGGCGACACCCTGCCGTACCTCTTCGTCGCCGGCGCGGAGCTCGATCTCGCCGGCACCGCCGGCACCCGCACCGTCGCCATCGCCGACTTCTACCTCGGCTACAAGAAGTTCGACCTCCGCGCCGACGAGATCATCACCCGCGTGCGCGTCCCCGTCGTCGCCGACACGCTCAAGCTCTACAAAGTCAGCCGCCGCAAAGATCTCGACATCAGCGCCTTCACCGCCGCCATCCGCCTCCGCACCAGCGACGGTCACATCAACGCCGCCACGATCGCCTACGGCGGCGTCGCCCCGACCGTCGTCCGCCTGCCGAAAACCGAGGCCTTCCTTGCCGGCAAAGCGATCTCGCTGCAGACCTTCGAAGAGGCCGGCCGCATCGCCCGCGGCGAAGTGAAGCCGATCTCCGACGTCCGCGGCTCCGCCGAGTACCGCGCCCAGCTCGCCGAGAACATCCTCCCGAAGTTCTACTACGAGGTGCTGGCGTGAGCAGCGTCGGGCGCAACGTCCCGCACGACTCCGCGCGCGGCCACGTCAGCGGCGAGTCGATCTACGTCGACGACATGCCGCCCGCGCGCGGCGAGCTCGTCGTCGACTTCGTCTGGTCGCCGGTCGCGCACGGGCGCATCCGCGCGATCGACCTCGATGCCGCGCGGCGCATCGACGGCGTCGTGGCCCTCCTCACCCATGGCGACCTCGCCCACAACCGCTTCGGCGCGATCATCCAGGACGAGCTGCTCCTCGCAGAGGACGAAGTCACGTTCATCGGCCAGCCGGTCGTCGTCGTCGCCGCGGAGACGCGCGCGGCGCTGCGCGCGGCGAAGCTCGCCGTCGCGCTCGACATCGAGAAACTCGAGCCGGTCTTCACCATCGACGAAGCGAAGCGGCGGAAGCAGTTCATCGGCAAGACAATGCACATCGTCCGCGGCGACGCCGAGGGTGCCTTCGCGGCGGCGAAGCACATCCTCGAGGGGCAGTTCAGGAACGGCGGACAGGATCACTTCTACCTCGAGGGGCAGGCGGCCATCGCGGTGCCGGGCGAATTCGACCAGCTCGTCGTCCACTCCTCGACGCAGAACCCCTCCGAGGTCCAGGAAGTGATCGCCCACCTCCTCGGATTGCAGCTCAACCAGGTCGTCGTCGTCACCAAGCGCATGGGCGGCGGCTTCGGCGGCAAGGAATGCCAGGCCACGCACCCGGCCGCGATCGCCGCGCTCGTCGCGCACAAGACCAAGCGGCCGGCGCGCCTCGTCTACAACAAAGACGACGACATGCGCGTCACCGGCGGGCGCCATCCGTTCCAGAACGACTGGAAGGTCGCCTTCGACGACGACGGCGCCATCACCGCGCTGCGCGTCGACTTCTACTCCGACGGCGGCGCCTTCGCCGACCTCTCGCCCGCAGTTCTCGGCCGCGCGATGACGCACGCGGAGAACGCCTACTCCATCCCGAACGCCGAGATCCACGGCACCGTCTGCCGCACGAACCACGCGCCGAACACGGCCTTCCGCGGCTTCGGCGGCCCGCAGGGTGTCATCAACATCGAGAACATCGTCGAATCGATCGCCGTGGCGTTGGGCAAGGACGCGCTCGACGTCCGCCTCCGCAACTGCTACGGCATCGGCGAGCGCAACACCACGCCGTACGGGCAAACGGTCGCGAACAACATGCTCCCGCGCCTCTTCCGCGAGATCACGGAGTCGTCGGACTATCGCGCGCGGCGCAAGGCCGTCGACGACTTCAACGCGACGTCGCCGACGCGCCTGCGCGGCCTGGCCTGCAGCGCGGTGAAGTTCGGGATCTCCTTCAACACAAAGTTCCTGAATCAGGCCAACGCGCTGGTCAACGTCTACCTCGACGGCTCCGTGCAGGTCTCGACCGGCGCGACGGAGATGGGCCAGGGCGTGAACACGAAGATCCGCCAGCTCGTCGCCGACGAGCTCGGCCTCGACGCCGGCCAGGTGATCCTGATGCCGACGTCGACGGAGAAGAACAACAACACCTCGGCTACGGCCGCGTCGAGCGCCGCGGACCTCAACGGCAGCGCCGCCGTCGATGCCTGCCGCCGCATCCGCGCGCGCATGTGTGGCGTTGCTGCCGACTACTTCGCGCGCACCGCCGGCGTCGAGCCGTCGATCGACCACGTCGTCTTCAGCGACGGCGAAGTCTTCGACGACCGCGCCCCGCAGCAGCGCGTCCCCTTCGCCGCGCTGGTGAAGATGTGCCACATCGAGCGCGTCTCCCTCGGCGAGCGCGGCTTCTATGCGACGAAAGGACTGGAGTGGGACGCCGACCGCGGCTGCGGCACGCCGTTCCTCTATTTCACGATGGGCTGCGCCGTGAGCGAAGTGGAGATCGACCGCTTCACCGGCATGATGCGCACGCTGCGCAGCGATCTGCTGATGGATATCGGCAAGCCGATCAACCCCGGCATCGACCGCGGCCAGATCACCGGCGCGTTCGTGCAAGGAATGGGCTGGCTGACGACGGAGGAGCTGTGCTACGCCCCCGACGGCGAGCTGCTGTCGCACAGCCCGACGACGTACAAGATCCCGAACATCCAGGACCTCCCCGAAACGTTCAACGTCGCCTGGATCGACAACGACACGAACACGGTGAACATCCGCGGCAGCAAAGCCGTCGGCGAGCCGCCCCTGCTCCTCGGCATCTCGGTCTGGCTGGCGGTGAAGAACGCGCTGGCGTACGAGTCGAACGGCGCGATCCCGCAGCTCCGCGCGCCGGCGACGGGGGAGGAGATTTTGCGATTGCTGACGGAGTACAAGGCGGCGCGGCGGGTCCGCGATCTTGTGGCGGCAAGCTGATCACCCGCCGCCGCGAGAGCATCGGGTTATACTTCCGGTATGAAGACGGCGGTCTCCATTCCAGACGATGTTTTTGAGAAGGTAGAGCGTTTCGCTCGACGTGCACGCCGTTCTCGCAGCGAGGTCTTCAGCGCAGCGCTTCGAGAGTACATGGCTCGACATGCGCCCGATGAAGTGACAGATGCCATCAATCAGGCGCTGGATAAAGTTGGTGACCAAAAGGACGAATTCGTTGCGGCCGCAGCACGGCGCATCTTGGAGAACACTGAGTGGTAGTGTCACAGGGCGAGATCTGGTGGGCAGATCTTCCTCCGCCAGTGGGTTCAGGCCCTGGCCATCGCCGCCCGGTGGTGGTAGTGCAATGTGATGCCTTCAATCGCAGCAGAATTGCTACGGTCGTTTGTCTTCCACTGACTACGAATATGAATTGGGTCGATGTTCCAGGCAACGTGTTCCTGCCTTCGGAAGTGACAAATCTGTCCAAAGATTCAGTTGCAAACGCCTCGCAAATCATTTCAATTGATAAGACGCTGTTAAGCGAGCGCGTTGGCAAACTCGCACGAGCAAAACTAGAGTTGCTTCTGGCTGGCATCGACGCTGTCGTTGGCAGGTGATTACACGCCGCCCCGTAATCGCACGAATAGATACACCGCCCGCGGACTGTTCCCATACTGCGGCTTGACCGCCGCCGGAATCCAATACCGCGTCACGTTCGCGCCGAGGGCGGCGTTCGGCATCACCTCGCGCGAATAGCCGAGCGTCAGCGCCTTCACGCGAATGACTTCGCCGGCGATCAGCTCGTCCTTGTCGACGACCTCTGCACGGCCGGTCACGTAGTTGGCGTCGAACTTCAGCTCCGACTCCGCGACCCAGGCGCTCGTCGAATGGTCTTTGTCGTTGTGGCCGTAGATCAGGCTCGTGCTCGACATCGCGGTGCTGTACGCGACGGACGCCGTCGTCCGCTGGACGTTGCCCGGCTCGCTCGCCTCGGGGTGCGTGAGGTGGCCGGTGGAGATCTGCGCGGTCACGTTCGGCGTCGGGTCGAACGTCACGCGCGCGGACCACGAGTCGATGCGGCCGGTGTCGATGTCCCAGCGGTTCGAGTTGTCGGGCTCGCGGCCGTGGAAGCCGCTGACGGCGTAGCCGAGCATCCCGCTCTGCGCGCCTAAGGTGACCACGCTGCCGGCGATGTGCGTCGAGTCCTGCACGTGATGGCTCAGCGGCGCCTGCGGGATCTCCGCGGCCGAGGCGCGGTGCGGGTAGGCGACGGGGCCGAGGGCGGGATCGCCGACGGGGGCGGCGTAGATGTACGCGACCGTGCTCGGCGTCAGCGGGCGCGCGTACTCGGCGGCGAGCTCCATGAAAAAATCGTGGGGATGCTGGCCGTCGATGACGCCCTCGCCCGTCTGGAACAGCTCGGGATACTTGCGGCCGATCGTGGCCGGCTCGAGGCTGAGCATCGAGCGGAACATCACGCGGCCGCCGGCGAGCGGGCGGTCGGCCATGGCCATCATCCAGTTCGTCGAGAAAATCTTGTCGCCGCCGCGCGGGCCGGAATTCGTCGCGGCGTTGACGAACGCGACGCCGTGCAGCGCGGCCATGTGCATCGGCGCCGCAGCGGGATTCATGCTCGTGCCCGAGGCCTGGCGCATGAGCAGATCGCTCGCGGCGTCGGCGGGCATGTGCATCTGCATGCCGGCGTGCTCGTGCTGCATTTGCTCGGGTTGTAAATGCTGGTGCTGCATGTGCTCATGCTCCATCTGCTCATGCTTTCCGGGCGCCATGCCGCTCATCGGGCGTTCCTTTACATCTGTGAGCCAGAACGCGCCGTTCGATTCGTGAAGGATGGCGCTGATCTTCGCTCCATCCTTCGGCAGCGATGCAACGCGCTGCCCGCGCACTTCGTACGGCATCGTCATCGCCGGCATCACGCCGGAGACGTCGCCGTGCGCGACAGTGAGTCGATTCGTCGCCGCGTCGCGGCTGACGATCGTCCCTTCGAGGCGGCCGCTCTTCTCCGCCGCCTGCGCGCCGAATGCGGCGCACAGCATCAGAAATGTCATGACGTACTTCACTGGACAGACCCTCCTTCGAGACGGGCGTGCGAGAACGCGGCGCCGGAGAGGATCAGATCAGGAGCGTGCCGACGAGCAGGTGCAGGCCGACGTCGCGGTCGCAGCGGACGGCTCCGAGCGTGATGAAGCTGCGGTAGGTCGTCGCGTCTGCGGAGGCGACGCGCCGCGGCGGCGCAGACGCCGTCGTCAGGTGGAACGCCCGCGGGACCTCGGTCGCCATCCGCTTCACCGGCTCCTGCTTGCCGCGCGCGGGAAGCGGCTGCTGCTGATCGTGATGAAGGACGCCGCGCGCCAGGCCGCACAGCGGCAGGACTTTATGGATGACGCGGTGGAACGGCAGAACGCAGCAGCCAAAAAGGAGGACAGCCGAGGCGAGGAGCGGGACGATCGTCCCGGCGATCCACGCGACGACGATGGCGCTGCGTCTCATCACGGCGAATCATATGATGCACACGCCATGCGAGCGGTCGAACGTCTTTTGATTCAGCTCAACGCTGCGTACGGCGGCCCGGCATGGCACGGGCCGGCGTTGCGCGAGCTGCTCGAAGGAGTCACCGAGGAGCAGGCCCGGTCGCGGCCGATCGCGAACGCGCACTCGATCCTCGAGCTCGTCGTACACGTCCGGACATGGATGGACACGGCGTCGGAGCGCCTGGCCGGTTCGCAGCGCGAGCTGACGACCGAGGAGGACTGGTCCGACGTCGCGCGCACGTCGTGGCTTGCCGTCCTCGATGAGCTCGACAACGCCGAGAGCCGCGTCTGCGACGCCGTGGCGCGGCTGCATCCCGATGACCTCGACAAGCCGGTCGCCGGCAGGCGCTACAGCGTCTACGTGCTCGTCCACGGCGTCATCCAGCACAACCTCTACCATGCCGGGCAGATCGCGCTGCTAAAAAAAATGCTCGCAGCGAAGTGAGCCGGAAAGCTCTTCGCGGCGCGTTGCGTTTTCATTCGCACAACAGACAACCGGTCACGCGAAAGGGCAAACTTCCGGCGACGGAAGGGCGCAAAGCGACCGGCCCCATCCGTGGGGCAGCGGCGCTGCCGAACGTGGTCTCGCGACGAAGCGCGGGACGTTCCGTGACCCAAAAGGGAAGGAGCGAACCCGTGCGAAATCGAATTGCCGTCCTCGTCTTCACCGCCGTTGCGCTCGCCGCGCCGCTGTCGGCCGCGCCGCTGCCGCAGCTCGCCGCCAGCTCGTTCCCCCTCCCGGTCCCGCAGTACCTCGGCGCGATCATCAACGAAGCCGCGGCGAAGTACCGCGTCGACCCGAACCTCATCGCCGCCATGGCCTTCCGCGAGTCGCGCTTCGACGCCCACGCCGTCTCCTCGCGCGGCGCGCAGGGCATCATGCAGCTCATGCCCCGCACCGCGGCGGCCATGGGCGTCCACGACTCCTTCGATGCGCGCGACAACGTCTTCGGCGCGACGCGCTATCTGGCCTCGCTGCTGAACCGTTTCCACGGCAACGTCGACCTCACCCTGGCCGCGTACAACGCCGGCCCCGAGCTCGTCGACCGCGTCGGCCCCAACGCCACGCAGGAGGCCGTCGAATACGTCGCCGCGGTGAAGAGCTTCTACCTGACGGCGCTGCGCACGCTGTCGTAATCTGAGCGCGTGCTGCGCTTCCTTCGGGACGACGACTTCGACGCTCTCGTCGCCGCGGCCAACGAGGCCTTCAGCGACTACCTCGTGTCGATGAGCATGACCGCGCCGCAGCTGCGCGAGATCTGCGCGCGGCGCGGCGTCGTCCTGGAGCTCTCGCCCGCGGCGTTCGACGGCAAGCGCATCGTCGCCTACACGCTCAACGCCCTCGGCACGTGGAACGGCGTGCCGAGCGCGTACGACGGCGGCACCGGCGTCGTGCCGTCGCATCGCCGCCGCGGCCTGGCCCGGCAGCTGCTGGAGACCTCGTTCCCGGCGCTGCGCGCGCGCGGGGCGCGGCAGATGGTCCTCGAAGTCCTGGAGAAGAACGAGCGCGCCGTCCCGCTCTATCGCGCGCTCGGATTCGAGCTCACGCGGCGCCTGCACTGCTGGCGCTACAGCGGAGCGGCCGAGCTCGATCGCGACGCCGTCGAGATCGCCCTCGACGACGCGCCGCTCCACTTCTGCGACGCCGCACCGTCGTGGCAGAACGCCATCGAGGCCGTGCGCCGCGCCGGCGACGACCGCCGCGTCATCGCCGTCGACGGCGGCTACGTCATCGTCCACGCCGCCACCGGCGACCTCGCCCAGCTCGCCGTCGATCCGGCGCGGCGGCGGCGCGGCATCGGCACGCGTCTGCTGCGCCACGCCGCCGCGGTCGCCGCGAAGCCGCTGCGCATCCGCAACGTCGAGCTCGCGGCGGAGCCGTTCTTCGTCGCCGCGGGCGCGGAGCTCTTCGCCACGCAGCTCGAAATGCTCCGTGCTACGCTGGACTGATGAGCGATCCGCGTTATCCCGTCGGCAAATACGAGCGCCGCGACGTCCTCACGCCCGAGGAGCGCGCCGCGATGATCGAGCAGATCGCCGCCGTGCCGTCGAAGATGCGCGAGGCCGTCGCTGGGCTCACGCCGCAGCAGCTCGAGACGCCGTACCGCGAGGGCGGCTGGACGTTGCGCCAGGTCGTCCACCACGTCCCCGACTCGCACATGAACTCGTACGTGCGCTTCAAGCTCGCGCTCACCGAGACGACGCCGACCATCCGGCCGTACGACGAGGCGCGCTGGGCCGAGCTCGCCGACTCGCGCGACACGCCGCCGGAGACGTCGATGGCGCTCCTCGAATCGCTGCACGACCGCTGGGTGCGCCTGCTGCGCTCCATGTCCGCGGACGACTTCCAGCGCACGCTCAACCATCCGGAGAACGGGCTGATGACGCTCGACGCCATGCTCGCGCTCTACGCGTGGCATGGGCGGCATCACGTCGCGCACATCACGACGACGCGGCAGCGCAACGGGTGGTGACTACTTCTTTTCCGAATCGGGACCGGGGCCGTTCTTGAACGACTCACGGAATCCGCGAATCCCTTCGCCGAGGCCCTTGCCGAGCTCAGGGAGCTTGGACGGACCGAAAACGAGAAGACAGATCAGAAGCACCAACAGCAGATGCGTCGGTTGGAACAGATCTCCGAACATGCGGGATTAGACGACCTTTCTCCGAGCCGGTTTACATTCTACTTCATCGCTTGAACGTTCCGATCAGCTGCGTCTGCGCGATGACCTTCCCCTTCGACGGCGGCGCCTCGTCCGCGAGCGCGTACAGCGTGAAGACGTAATGGTGGAGCCCGTTCGGCGGACACGGCCCGCCGTAGCCCGGCTTCCCGAATCCGTTCGGCTCCTCGGTGCCGAGATGCTGCCCCTCGGCGATCGTCGTCGTCGACGGCGGGATCTTCCAGGCCAGCCAGTGCGTGAACGAGCCGCCGGGCGCGTCGGGATCGTCGACCGTGATGGCCAGCGACTTCGCGGCCGCGGGGACGCCCGAGATCGTCAGCGGCGGGCTCACGTTCGCGCCGTCGCAGGTGTACTTCGCCGGGATCGCGCCGTTGTTCGAGAAGGCGGGGCTGGAGAGGTTCATGTTCGACGACGCTGCAACGGGCGCGCCGCGCTGCTCGGTGCGCGAGCAGGCGGCGAGGAGGATGAGGATGAAGGCGAGACGCGTGCGAGGCATTTACAATCCTCTCGTGCCGACCTTCTTCGACGCCCTCAACGACCTCATGGCCGCCGAGGTGCCGCTCGTCACCGTGACGGTCGTCGACACCGTCGGAAGCGTACCGCAAGATCGGGGCGCGAAAGCGATCGTCACCGCGGATGGGCTCGTTTACGGCACCGTCGGCGGTGGCAGAGTGGAAACAAAGGCCATCGCCGAGGCCCAGCGCATGCTGCGCGGCGAGATCGACGGCAACACCCACTTCGCCCAGTGGAACCTGCAGAAAGACGTCGGCATGACTTGTGGCGGCGTCGTGAAGCTCTACTTCGAGTCGCACAACGTCGGGCGCTGGCAGATCTGGGTCTTCGGCGCGGGGCACACGGCGCAGGCGCTCGTCAATTTCCTGATCCACCTCGACTGCCACGTCACCTGCGTCGATCCGCGCCCGGAGTGGCTCGACAAACTTCCGCCGTCGCCGAAGCTGACGAAGGTGCAGAGCGAGGACATGCCGTCGTGCGTCGCCGCGATCCCCGAGGGGGCGTACGTGGTGCTGATGACGATGGGCCACACCACCGACAAGCCGATCCTGATCGAGATCCTGCGCACGCGCACGTTCCCGTACCTCGGCGTGATCGGCAGCGACGCCAAGGCCGCGGTGCTGCGCCGCGACGTGCGCGAGGCCGGGCTCTCCGAAGAAATGACGCGCGCGTTCTTCTGCCCCATCGGCCTCGACCTCGGCACGAATCATCCGTACGAGATCGCTCTCAGCGTGGCCGCGCAGCTCGTGCAAACGCGCGACGCCCGGCGGGCCTGAGCGATGCATTGAACGCCGTCGTGGCCAACGCCAGCGTTCTCGTCGTGGAGGATGACGACATCGTCCGCCGTCTGCTCGCCGAGTACCTCGAGACGCATTCGCACGTAACCGTCGAGTCCGCGCGCGACGGCGTCGAGGCCCTGCACCAGATCTCGACCAAGCCTTACGACGTGATCGTGCTCGACATCATGATGCCGAAGATGAGCGGCGTCGATCTGCTCGACTCCCTGGCCGCGCTGCGCCGCGATCCCTCGGTGCAGTCGCTGCGGTCGCTGCCGGCCGTTCTCGTCGTCACCAGCGTCTCCGATGGCGAGGTGCCCGACCGCGTCCTCGCCGAGCGCTGCCCCGAGCTCGTGCGCGGCGTCTTCCGCAAGCCGCTGGAGCTGCAGGCGCTGGCCGACGAGGTGCGCCGCCATCTGCGGTAGCATCCGCCTCCGACGATGCGCATCCGCTTCATCTGCATCCACGGCCACTTCTATCAGCCGCCGCGCGAGAACCCCTGGCTGGAGGCCGTGGAGACGCAGGATTCGGCCAGCCCGTACCACGACTGGAACGAGCGCGTCACCGCGGAGTGCTACGGGCCGAACGCGTCGTCGCGCATCCTCGACGCCCGCGACCGCATCGTCAAAATCGTCAACAACTACGCCGCCATCAGCTTCAACTTCGGGCCGACGCTCCTGTCGTGGCTCGAGCAGCGCGAGCCCGAGGTCTACGCCGCCATCCTCGACGCCGACCGCGCCAGCCGCGAGCGCTACGCCGGCCACGGCAACGCCATCGCCCAGGCCTACAACCACATGATCCTGCCGCTGGCCAACGAGCGCGACAAGCGCACGCAGGTGCGTTGGGGCGTGCGCGACTTCGAGCGCCGCTTCGGCCGCAAGCCCGAGGGGATGTGGCTGCCGGAGACCGCCGTCGACGTCGACTCGCTCGAGGCGCTGGCCGAGGAGGGGATCGCCTTCACGATCCTGGAGCCGCATCAGGCCGCGCGCTGGCGGCGCATCGGCGACGACGACTGGACCGAGCACGCCGGCGCCATCGATCCCACCATGCCGTACCGCTGCGCGCTGCCGTCCGGCCGCGACATCGTGCTCTTCTTCTACGACGGCCCGATCTCCCGCGCCGTCGCCTTCGAGCGCCTCCTGGCCCGCGGCGAGAACCTCGCCCACCGCCTCCTCGGCGCGTTCTACGAAAACCGCCGCCATCCGCAGCTCGTCAACATCGCCACGGACGGCGAGACGTACGGCCATCATCACCGCTACGGCGACATGGCCCTCGCCTACGCCCTCGACTACATCGAGCAGCAGAAGCTGGCCCGGCTCGCGAACTACGGCTGGTTCCTGGCCCAGAACCCGCCGGCGCACGAGGTCGAGATCGCCGAGAACACGTCGTGGAGCTGCATCCACGGCGTGGAGCGCTGGCGCGCCGACTGCGGTTGCAACACCGGCGCGGGCAACGGCTGGAACCAGCAGTGGCGCGCGCCGTTGCGCGAGGCTCTCGACTGGCTGCGCGACGAGTGCATCGACCTCTTCGAGCAGAACGGCGCGCGCGTCATGCACGATCCGTGGGCCGCGCGCGACGACTACATCGACGTCGTGCTCGACCGCGGCGACGACAACGTTCGCGACTTCCTGGCGAAGCACGCCCTCGTCGACGTTCCCGTGGCCGTCCTCGACCTTCTGGAAATGCAGCGCAACGCCATGCTCATGTACACGAGCTGCGGCTGGTTCTTCAACGACGTCTCCGGCATCGAGACCGTGCAGGTGCTGCACTACGCCGCGCGGGCCATCCAGCTGGCCGAGAAAATCTCCGGCCGGCCGCTGGAGCTGGAGTTTCTCGAGCGCATCGGCCGCGCCCGCAGCAATCTCCCCGAGCACAGCGACGGCCGGCAGATCTACGAGCGCGAGGTGAAGCCGACGAGGCTCGATCTCCGCCGCGTCGCCGCGCACTACGCGGTGGCGTCGCTCTTCGACAACTTCAATCACGAGGACGACGTCTACTGCTACCGCGTCCGCCAGAACGACTTCGAGTCGATGCGGGCCGGCCGGGCCAAGATGGCCGTCGGCGCGATCACGGTGACGTCGCTGATCACGCGCGAAGAGGCCGACTTCGAGTTCGCCGTCATCCACCTCGGCGAGACGGAGCTGACCGGCGGCGTCCGCCCCGCCGGCCCCGGCGAGTACTACACGGCCATGAAGCGCGACCTCAGCGAGGACCTGCGCGTGAACGGCGTGTCGTCGGTGATCCGCGTCCTCGACGAGTATTTCTCCGAGCCGCTGCTGTCGATCCGCGCCCTCTTCCGCGACGAGCAGCGGCGCATCCTCGACGTTCTCTGCGACGCCACGCTGCACGAGGCCGAGAGCACCTTCCGCGCCTTGCACGAGCGCTACGACCCGCTGATGCGCTTCCACAACACCCTCGGCGTGCCGCTGCCGCGCGTCCTGCGCACGGCTGCGGAGTTCGACGTGAACATGCAGCTCCGCCGCCTCCTCGGCAACGACGACCTCTCGCTCGCGGAGATCGGCGACCGCCTGCGCGAGGCCCGCGACGAGCGCGTCGTGCTCGACGAGACGACGCTGATGACGATCGAGCGCGCCGTCGAGCGCATCGCCGCCGAGGCCGCCAAACGGCCCGACGACATCGACGTCCTGGAGCGCTTCGAGACGCTGGTGTCGCTCGTGCGCGAGTCGCAGGTGAAGGTGAGCCTGCGCAAGCCGCAGAACGATTACTACCGGCTGCGCAAGACGGTACGGCCGGTCGTGGCCGCGAGCGCGGGCAACGGCTCGCCCTCCGCGAACCGCTGGCTGCAGCACTTCGACGCCCTCGGCGAGAAGCTCTCCATCAGCCCGGAGGCCAGCGGGTGACGCGCGCCGCCGGCGTGCTGCTGCATCCCACGTCGCTCCCCGGCCCCGGCGGCATCGGCAGTCTCGGCGAGGAGTCGTTCGCGTTTCTCGACTGGGTGCAGAGCGCGGGCTTGCGCCTCTGGCAGGTGCTGCCGCTCAATCCCCCCGGCTTCGGGAACTCGCCGTACGGATGCCTGTCGTCGTACGCCGGCAATCCGCTGCTGATCTCGCTGCCGTCGCAGGATGTCCCTTCGACGGATCACGTCGATTTCGACCGCGTTCGCGAATTCAAGCACGCGGCGTTGCGCGAGTCGTTCGCGAAGTTCCGCGCCGGCGAGGATCGCACAGCCCTGACGGCGTTCGAGCGCGACAACGCCTGGCTTCCCGACTGGGCATTGTTCGCCGCGCTGAAAGAGCAGCACGGCGGCCGGCCGTGGCCGGAGTGGCCGCCGGAGCTGGCCTTCCGCGACAAGGAGGCCATCGCCCGCGCGCGGCGCGAGCTCGCCGACGAGATTCGCTTTCACAAATATGCGCAGTGGCTCTTCTTCACACAGTGGGCCGCCGTGCGCCGCGCCGCGGCCGCGCGCGGAATCACGATCATGGGCGACGTGCCGATCTACGTGGCCTGGGACAGCGCCGACGTCTGGGCGAACCGGCACCTCTTCCAGCTCGACGACCGCGGCTGCCCGACGGTGGTGGCCGGCGTGCCGCCCGACTATTTCAGCGAGACCGGGCAGCGCTGGGGCAATCCGCTCTACCGCTGGGACGCGCTGCGCGAGACGCGCTTCCGCTGGTGGGTCTCGCGCATCCGCGCCGCGCTGCGCTTCGCCGACATCGTGCGCATGGATCACTTCCGCGGCTTCGCCGCGTACTGGGAGATCCCCGCGCACGAGCCGACGGCGATCCACGGCCGCTGGGTGCCCGCCCCCGGCAAGGCGCTGTTCGACGCGGTGCGCAGCGCGCTCGGCGGCCTGCCGCTGGTCGCCGAGGACCTCGGCCACATCACCGAAGAGGTGCACGAACTGCGGCGCGCGATCGGCATTCCCGGCATGCGCATCCTGCAGTTCGCCTTCCAGCAGCCGGACAGCCCCCACCTCCCGCACGCCTTCCCGCCGGAGACGGTGGTCTACAGCGGCACGCACGACAACGACACGGCGCGCGGCTGGTTCGAGAACGCAACCGAAGAGGAGCGCGCCGCCGTGGCCACGTACCTCGGCCTCGACGACGTGAACGACGCCGCCTGGACGCTGATCCGCGCGGCGTTCACGTCGGTCGCCGAGACCGCGATCGTGCCGGTGCAGGACATCCTCGACCTCGGCTCCGAGGCAAGGATGAACATGCCCGGCGACGAGAGGGGCAACTGGTCGTGGCGGCTTCGGGCAGGGGCGCTGACCGCGGAGCACGCGGCGCAGGTGCGGGGGTTGGCGGAGGTTAGCGGAAGAGCTCCGTGAGATCGATGGTGAGGCCGGGAAGGATCGGCGTCGTGGCCACATCGCCCGCCGACGCGGCGAGCTCGCTCACGAGCGGCAGGGCCCTACCATCGCGCCGGAAAACGCGAATGGTGTTCGCATCAGGGTCGACGATCCAATACTCCGTGACGTCGAAGCGTTGATAGATCTCCAGTTTCCGCACCTCGTCATTCTTGCGGTTGAACTCCGACAGGACTTCGATGACGAAGTCGGGAGACCCTTGAATGTGCTTCTTCGTGACAATGGACGAACGCTTGTGGCTGACGAAGAGCACGTCGGGGTCACAGACGTTGTCGATCGAGAACACCGTGTCCAGCGGCGCAGCGAATACTTCGCCGATCCGGTGTTTTTCGAGATAGTTGCCGATTGCGAAGACTAGACGTCCCACGATGCGCTGGTGTCTGACGAACGGCGATGGAGACACGAAAAGCTCCCCGTCGAGGATTTCGCGAATGACGTTGTCCTCCGGCATCGCGGCCAGGTCGTCGTACGTCCATCGCTTCACGACGGTACTCATGCCGTAAGGTCAGCGGAAGAGGTAAGCGACGTCGATCGTGAGCCCGGGGAAGAGCAGGGACGTCAGCACGTCCTGCCGATGCGCGCGCAACTCAACTGCCGATCCGTATGTGCCGGCGGCACCGCGGCGATAGACGCGCACCGTCTCCGCCTCGGGATCGGCAATCCAGTATTCGACAACACCGAAGCGCTCATAGACCGCCAGTTTGTCGACTTCATCACGGCGCTTGAGCTCCGACAGAACTTCGACCGTGAGGTCAGGCGCGCCCTGGACATTCTTCGGACCGATAATCGACCGCTCGTTGCTGATGTAAAGGACATCCGGCTCCAGAACGTTGTGCGGCGAGAAGATGATATCGAGAGGCGCGACGAAGACCCGCCCGATCGGGTGCTCCTGCAGATAGCGGTAAAGAATCCCGTGGATGTGACCAACGACAATCTGATGTTTCGGAATCGGCGCAGGTGACACGACATGCTCTCCGTCGATGATCTCGTGCCGCAGGTTGTCCTCGGGAAGGGCAACAAGATCGTCGTACGTCCATCGCTTCACGACGGTACTCATGCCGTAAGTCTACCTCGGCTCCAACACCGCCACCGGGAACGACGCGAATAGGCTCCGCAACGGCATCGCGTCGCCGGAGAGCTCCTCGCCCGTGAAGATATTTCTCCACGAGCCGGAGATCGGCAGCGACGCCTCGGGCCATGCAAACGGGAAGACGCCGGGCTTCGTCAGCTGCGTCGTCAGGCGCGGCACCGCCACCACCACCGTCGCGCCGCCGAGCGCCCGCGTGAACGCGCAGACGTTCGCGCCGCCGTCGAGGGGCGTGTAGTCGCCGTCGCGGAACAGCTCCTCCATCCGCGCGCGCAGGGCGAGCGCCTTATACGTCACGTATAGCTTCACGCGGCCGTCGGGCAAGCGGCGGAGGAGCGTGGCCAAGTCGGCGCCACTGCTCATCTTGCGCAGCAGCGACGCGCGCGCTTCGTAGTCGACCGGGCGGCGGTTGTCGGGATCGACCAGGCTGTAGTCCCACAGCTCCGTCCCCTGATAAAAATCGGGCACGCCGGGCGCCGTCGCCTTCAGCACCGCCTGCGACAGCGCGTTCAGGAATCCGTGGAACGCCACGCGCCGCTGGAAGCGCAGGAAATCGGCGCGGAACGTTTCGCACCGCAGCAGCGCGCCGGTGAAGTCGAGCAGCGCGCGCTCGTACTCGGCAATCGGCGCGATCCACGACGTGTTCGTCTTCGCCTCCCGCGCCGCCTTCTCCACGTACTGCTTCAACCGCGCCTCGTCGATCGGCCACGCGCCGACGAGCGTCTGGTACAGCAGCAGCTCGTCGTTCGGCTGCGGCACGCCGTCGCGCCGCAGCTCCGCCGTCAAGCGCGACCACCGCCGCACCTGCCGCGTCCACGCCGCCGGCATCTCCGAGAGCACGTTGATCCGGGCGCGCACGTCCTCGCTGCGCTTCGTGTCGTGCGTCGACGTCGCGTTCAGCGTATGCCGCCACCCCCGCTGCCGGCGCGCGTTGTGCGCGTGGAACTCCGCGAGCGGATCGAAGTCGCCGTCGCGGCCCGGATCGCCGCCGACGTCGTTCAGCGACACGAGGCGGTTGTAGTTGTAGAAGGCCGTGTCCTCGACGCCCTTGGCCATCACTCGGCCGGTGAACTGCTGCCAGCGCATGACGAAGGCCAGCCACCGCTCGCGCTCGCCGGCAAGGTACGGCGGCGGCTCGACGAGAAGCACGATCTCGAGAAACTCGAACAGCCGCGGATCGAGCGACGCCGCCGCGCGCCGCCGCGCCTCCGCAATCGCCCCGGTGATCGCCGCGCGGTCCTCGGCGCTCACGCCGCCGTTGCGGATGTACGCGCGGTACACGCGCAGGCAGGCCGTCACCTCCGTCAGCGCGCCGAGCAGCTCCGTCGGCGCGAAGTCGCGCGCGTTGCGGTCTGCCATCGCCAGCGCCGAGAGCTCCTTGCCGAGCGCGCGCATCTCGCCGGAGAAGAGCTCGGCGATGACCTGCTTCTTGCGCTCGTAGCAGATGTCGTCGAACGACTGCGCGACGCCGGTGAAGCGGCGGTAGAAATCGTCGAGCTCCGCGAGGCCGGCGGGATCGACGAAGAGCGCGTTCACGCGGTCGAGAAAATCGTAGCCGCTCGTGCCGTCGACGGGGAACGCCGGCGGCAACTCTTCGCCGCGCGTCAGAATTTTCTCGAGGACGATGTAGAACTTGTCGTCGCCGAGGCGGAGCTGCAGCTTGCGCATGTGGCCGATCGGATCGAACAGTCCGTCGATGTGGTCGATGCGCAGCCCCGTCACCTTCCCCTCGGCGATGAGCTCGAGCGTCCGCCGGTTGCGGGCCTCGAAGACCTCGGGGTCCTCGACGCGCAGGCCGACGAGGTCGGTGACGTCGAAGAAGCGGCGGTAGTTGATCTTCTCGCTGGCAATGCGCCAGTACGCGAGGCGGTACCACTGCGCGTCGAGCAGCGCGTCGAGGGCGTCGACGTCGGCGTTGATCGCGCCGGCGGCGCGGTCGAGGGCATCGCGGAACGGCGCGTCCTGCTCGTAGATCCGCCACAGCGTGTCCTTGAGGAAACGGCTGTTCGGCACGGTCACGTCGCCCTCGACGAGCTCGCGCAGCTCGATGGCCACGCCCTCGTGCGGAATGGAGTCGATGCAGCGCTGCAGCACGCTGCGGTACGACGACGGCGCCAACGGCAGGCGGCGGTCGTAGTAGGTGAAAAAAAAGCCGTCGGCGTCGAAGCCGAGGCGGATCTCACGCGACTCGAGGGTGTCGCCGTAGGGGCGGCTGAGGATCGGCAGGAGGACTTTCTCGGGCGTCTCGCCGCGCTTGAAAAAATAGTGGAGGAAGCGCGACTGCGGCCCGTTCTCGAGCACGCTCATCCACCAGGCGTTCTCCTCGCTCGCGGCCATGTGGTTCGGGACGACGTCGAGCAGCAAACCCATGCCGAGGCGCCGCAGTTCCTCGTGCAGCGCGGTGAAGTCCTCCTCGGTGCCGAGCTCGGGATTGAGCGCGCTGGCGTCGACGACGTCGTAGCCGTGCGTGCTGCCGCGCCGCGCTTTCAGGATCGGCGAGGCGTAGATGTCGCTGATGCCGAGCTCGGCCAGGTACGGCGCGATGGCCCGCGCGTCGCGGAAGGTGAAGCCGGCGTTGAACTGCACGCGATAGGTCGCGCGGGGGACGCGGTACATCGAAGCTCAGCCGTTGCAAAGGGAGCGCCGCCGTCCCGGCGGCTGGCTGAGCGGCGTCTCGCCGCTCCGCTATGCGATCGCGAACCCCTCGGCGGCGACGTTGAGGCTATTGCCGTCGGGCAACGCGACCATCTGCTCGAGCTCGCTGAAGTTGAAGGCGATGAAAACGTCCCCGCGGCGCACGAGCAGCACGCGGCGCTCGTCGTCGGCGTGCACTTCGACGTCGTCGAGGCTCAGCGAGCGCAGCGCCGGCGTCTCGTGGCGGAGGCGCAGCAGATCGGCGTAGAGCGTGCGCAACGACTCGTCGCCTTTCCACGTCAGCTTCGAACGCAGGAACGTGGCGTCGTCGTGCGGATCGGGCGCCTCGCCGACCCAGTCGAAGTCGTCGAACTCCTCGAGGCGCCCGCGGCGCACGGCCTCGATCAGATCTTCGTCGGAGTGCGAGGTGAAGTACTGGAACGGCGCGGTCTCGCCGTACTCTTCGCCCATGAAGAGCATCGGCAGGAACGGTGCGAGGACGACCGCGGCCGCAGCGAGGCGCAGCTTCGCCGGCGAGACGAGCGCGGCCAGGCGCTCGCCGCGCATGCGGTTGCCGATCTGGTCGTGGTTCTGGGCGAAGACGACGAACTGCGCGCCGTCGCGCGTGGCCGGCCGCGCGCCGTATTTGCGCTGGCGGTACGGCGAGTGCTGGCCGACGTAGAGGTAGCCGGTGGTGAGGACGCGGGCGAGGTCGCTGACGCGGCCGAAGCCGAGGTAGTAGCCGTCCTGCTCGCCGGTGAGGAGGACGTGCAAAGAATGATGAAAGTCGTCAGCCCACTGCGAGTCGAAGCCGAGGCCGAGGTCGGGCGCGGGGGTGATGACGCGCGGGTCGTTGAGATCGCTCTCGGCGATGGTCCAGATGCGGCGGCCGAGGCGCTCGGCGCAGTCGCGCACGGCATTGGTGAGGTCTTGTAAGAACGGCTCGGCGGAGTGATCGACGACGGCGTGCACGGCGTCAACCCGCAGGCCGTCGACATGGAACTCATCGACCCATTGCAGGGCATTGTGGATGAAAAACCAGCGCACATCGTCGCTGTACGGGCCGTCGAAATTGAGCGCCGGCCCCCACGGCGTCTTGTAGCGCTCGGTGAAATACGGCCCGAATTGGGCGAGGTAATTCCCCTCCGGCCCGAGGTGGTTGTAGACGACGTCGAGAAAAACGGCCAGCCCGCGCGCGTGCGCGGCGTCGACGAGGCGCTTGAGCGCCAATGGGCCGCCGTAGCTCTGCTGCGCCGCGCCGATGTAGACGCCGTCGTAGCCCCAATTGCGATGACCCGGAAATTGTCCGATTGGCATCAGCTGGATGGCGGTGATACCGAGATCGCGCAATGCGTCGAGCCTCGCAATGGCCGCGTCGAATGTGCCCTCGTCCGTGAAGGTGCCGACGTGCAGCTCATAAAGGACGAGATCCTCGAGCGCGACGCCGCGCCAATGCTCGTCGTGCCATAAGAACTCGCGCCCGACGACCTCGGACGGCCCATGCACGCCCTCGGGCTGCAATCGCGAGGCGGGATCGGGCCGGTCGACTCCATTAACGACGTAGAAATAGCGCATCCCCTCGCCACAATCGACCGATGCGCTGTGATAGCCGCGCGCATCCTTCGCCATCGGCACGCGCCGCTCCGCCGGGGCGACGATGTGCAGCTCAATGTTCTCGAGGAAAGGCGCCCAAACGCGAAATTCGCAACGGTCTCGCGCAATGACGTTCGCGCCGAGCGGAATCAGGACTCCGTCTCCTCGGAAATCAAGAACACCGCGGCCAATGGCGGGAGAGTCAGGTTGATCGACCATTTGCGGCCGTGCAGCGGAATCGGCGCCGCGTCGAGGCCGCCCATGTTTCCCTGACCGCTGCCGCCGTAAATCTTCGCGTCGCTGTTGAGGATCTCCCGCCAATGGCCGCTGCGCGGCACGCCAACGGCGTAATTGTGCCGCGGGATGGGCGTGAAGCTGAGCACGGCCAGAACGATCTGCTCTTCCGACTTCGATTTGCGGATCAGCGAGACCACGCCGTTCTCGCTGTCGCAGCAGTCGATCCACTCGAAGCCCCCCGGCGAGAAATCGAGCTCGTGCAGCGCCGGAATCGTTCGATACGCTTTATTGAGGTCCTCGACCCAGCGCTGCAGCTCCGCATGCGGCAGCTCGTCGAGCAGGCGCCAGTCGAGGCTCGTGTCGTGGTTCCACTCGCGCCATTGAGCGATCTCGCCGCCCATGAACAGCAGTTTCTTGGCCGGCTGCGCGATCATGTGCGCGAAGAGAAGGCGCAGGTTTGCGAATTTCCGCCAATGGTCGCCCGGCATTTTATTGATGAGCGATCCCTTGCCGTGCACGACCTCGTCGTGCGACAGCGGGAGCACGAAATTTTCCGTGAACGAGTACATCATCCGAAAGGTCAGGTCATTGTGGTGAAAACGGCGGTGGATGGGGTCCTTGGAGAAATAGCGGAGGGAGTCGTGCATCCATCCCATGTCCCATTTCATGCCAAAGCCGAGGCCGCCGATGTACGTCGGGCGGGAGACCATCGGCCACGCCGTCGACTCCTCGGCGATGACCTGCACGTCGGGATGGACTTTGTAGACGTCCTCGTTGAGCCGGCGCAGGAATCGAATGACGTCGATGTTCTCCCGACCGCCGTAGTCGTTCGGAATCCACTCCCCCGCCTTGCGCGAATAATCGAGATAGAGCATCGAGGCCACGGCGTCGACGCGCAGTCCGTCCGCGTGATAGACGCCGAGCCAATAGAGCGCGCTCGACAAGAGGAATGAGCGAACCTCATTGCGGCCGTAATTGAAAATCAGCGAGTTCCAGTCGGGGTGGAAGCCCTGGCGCGGATCGGCGTGCTCGTAGAGGTGCGTGCCGTCGAAGTACGCGAGGCCGTGCTCGTCGGTCGGGAAATGCGACGGCACCCAGTCTAGGATGACGCCGACGCCGTTCTGGTGCAGCACGTCGACGAGGTACATGAAGTCCTGCGGCGTGCCGTAGCGGCTCGTCGGCGCGAAAAATCCCGTCACTTGATAGCCCCATGAGCCATAGAACGGATGTTCCATGACCGGCAGCAGCTCGACATGCGTGAAGTTCATCTTGCGCACGTACTCGGCGAGCGGCTCGGCGATCTCGCGGTAGCCGAGCGGGCGGTTGTTCTCGTCGCGGCGCCACGATCCGAGATGGACCTCGTAGATCGAGATCGGAGCCTCGAAGGAGTTGTGGCGGTGGCGCGCGCGCATCCACTCGTGGTCGTGCCAGTCGTAGGCAAGGTCCCAGACGATCGACGCGGTCTGCGGCGACGTCTCGGCGTGGATGGCGAAGGGGTCGGCCTTGTCGACGGCGTAGTCGTTGTGGCGCGAGCGGATGTGGAACTTGTACTTCGATCCCTTGCCGGCGTGCGGGACGAAGCCCTCCCAGATCCCGGAGGCGCCGTGGAGATCGAGGCGGTCGGCGTCGCGGTTCCAGTTGTTCCAGTCGCCGACGACGCTGACGCCGGCGGCGTTCGGAGCCCAGACGCCGAAGATGGTGCCGCCCTCGACGGCGTGCGCGCCGAGCTTCTCCCAGAGGCGATGATGGCTGCCTTCGTTGAAGAGGTGGAAGTCCCAGTCGCTGAGGAGAGAGGTGCGCGCGCCGCCGCCGACGTGGATCTCCTCGCGGGGGACGACGTCGACGCCGAGGTCCTGCATCTCGGCCGAAAGCTCGTGATCGCGATTCATCGTTGCCGCGATGGTAGCAAGCCCTGGACCGGGCCGGAATGCGTCCGGGCGGCGGGCGGTTGTGAGGCCGTGAAAATCGTGTGATGTGCCGCGGGTAGCTCCGTTCGGCAGCACAGAAAGGAGATTCACCCGTGAAACAGACCGGCACCGTCAAGTGGTTCAACGACGCGAAGGGCTTCGGCTTCATCACCACCGAGAAGGGCGAGGACGTTTTCGTGCACTTCTCGGCGATCCAGGGCCGCGGCTTCCGCAGCCTTCCCGAAGGCGCCGCCGTCGAGTTCGAAGTGACCACCGGCCCGAAGGGGCTGCAGGCCCAGAACGTCGTGGCGCTGTAATCGAGACGACAAGGTAGTACGTGGAGGACAGGCTGTTAGGCCTGTCCTTTCTTTTTGCGGCGGAGGAGCTTCTCGAAGTCGTCGTGGATCTCGGGCATTTCCAGCAACGACGAGAACTCGCGGAGGTAGCGGCGGATGCGGTTGAGGTCGAGGTCGCGATGGACGTCGAGAATCCCCTCGATGTCGGCGATGTCCTTCGGCCGCCGCGCGAGCGCTTTCATGATGACCAGATCTTCCGCGGACGAGAGACGAAGCCGAAGCGCACCTACGCGGACCATGGTCGACCGCTCGATCGTCTCGCGCTCAAACGGCAGAACTCCCAGGGAGACGTCGACCTCGACGCCGCTCGCCGCGTGGCGAAGAAGAAGCACACGCGATCGCGTCGCAAATGCAAGTGCATCCTCAATGCGCGGCACCAGACCATATCGCGCAGCGGATTCAACTACGCGCTCCCAGCCGATATCGTCGCCGAGAATCACAGCATCAATGTCATCGGTGTGACGAGGCTTACCGCGGACGGATACGGCCACGGCCCCGATGATGGCGCCGGGAATCCGCTCGCTGGTCAGCCATCGCATGACATCCTTCAACGCGGGGGCAAGCGTCGGAGGCTGAATGGCGTCGCTCAATGTCGATAGCGCGAACGAAGGCGCATCCAGAGCTCGCGCACTCGTTCCTCATCTTCTTCGTCAGCGGCAGATCGGGGGAAGAGACTCGCGGATGCGAAGAGCATTTCAAGCCTTCGAAACTTCTCCTCCGGCGTGAGCGCGCGCGCTTCCTCGGTCGTGTATTCGTTCACGATCTCCCAGCGCTTCATCCAGGCGCGCATCTCGTCGCGATCCATGCCGGAATCCTACCCCAACAACTCCATCACCCCGCGCAGCGGGATCCTCACCCACTCCGGCCGGTTGTTCATCTCGTACACGATCTCGTAGAGCGCCTTCTCGATCAGGTAGGCGTCGAGCAGCACGGCCATCTCCTCGCGGGTGGGCGGGAGGTGGGCGGCGTCGGCGCTCACCTCGACGTAGGCGCGGAGGAACGCGGCCGTCACCCAGCGGTGCCAGAAGCGCGCGCCGGTCTCGAGCTTGTCGACGTCCTCGGCGCGGATGACCGAGCCCTGCGACTGCCCGTGCACCACGGCGTACGGCGCATAGTGGAACGAGCGCAGCATCCCGGCCACGTCGCGCAGAGCGCTGCGCTTGATGCGGCGCTCGCTGAGGGGGCGGGCCGGCTCGCCCTCGAAGTCGATGATCACGAAGTCGCTGCCGGCGTGCAGGACCTGGCCGAGGTGGTAGTCGCCGTGGATGCGGATGCGCAAGCCGCCGATCTTGCGGTCGAGGATCGCCCGGAGGCGCTCCTGCAGCTCGGCGTCGCGGGAGACGAGCAGTTCCGCGTCGGCGATCGACTTCCCGCGCCGCCGTAACAGAGCCAGCGTCTGCACCGCCTGCGTACGGATGGACTGATAGATGGATCTCTGGTAATGCGGCGTGAACGGCTCCGGCGCGAACGCGGGGACGTCGTCGCGCGAGGCCAGGGCCAGGTGCATCTCCGCGGTGCGGATGCCGAGCGTGGCGGCGTCGGCGATGTAGCCGGCGATCAGCTCGTGCGCGACCTCCGGCACCGCGCGCGTCGACAGCGCCAGCGGGCGGTCGGGCGGGGTGGCCTTCACCATCCGCTCGATGGCCGTCTCGTCGCTGAGCACGCGCTCGAAGAAGCGGCCGATCTCGTCGAGCGTGTACTGCCAGGCGTCGCCGGCGTTCTGCGTGTACTGCTGCAGAATGGCCATCGTCGTCGGCTCGCCGCCGCTCGCGGCGTCGTAGTGAAGCGACCCGGCCACGCGCGGCGTGTGCGTGAAGCGCGTCTCCTCGGTGAGAAACCGCGTGACCTCGAGATCGGTGTTCTCGCCCGGCTCGAGGCGGCGGAAGAGCTTCAGGAACAGCCGGTCGCCGTAGACGATGGCGGTGTTGCTCTGCTCCGCCTTCAGCACCTGCGCGTGCAGCTCGCCCGTGCCGCGCAGCTCGCGGAACGCGCGCGTCGGCGTGCCGTGGACGATGCCGGCGCCGCCTTTGAGCTGGCGGCGGCGGGCGATGGTGTCGAGCAGCGCGCGGGCGAAGGAGTCGTCGACGACCGGCTCGACGAGGAGCGCGCCTTCGCGCAGGCGGGCGACGAGCGTCGCCGCGCGCGCCTCCTGCTCCTCGGCGCGCCGCGCGTGCACGACGGCGAGCGGGAGGAGGTAGCGCTGCGGCTCGCCGTCCGCGAACTCGATCTCGACGATGGTCAGCGCTCCGGCGTCGTACGGGAGGGCGATGCGGTCGCGCAGCGACAGGATCGCGATCGACCGGGCCTTCGCCCCGAACCAGCGCCGCGTGCGGATGTAGTGCAAGAGCGCGTGCTCGAGCGCGGCGCGATTGCGCTCCGCGAAGACCTCGGCGAGCGTGCGCGCGCCTATCGACGGAACCTCTTCCGTGACGGTTTCCGCGACCTGCCGCTCCAGCGAAAACCAGTAGAACGCGAACGGGCCGAGATTGAGGAAGTACGGGCGGTCGCCGATCTCCGGGAAGCGCGTGCCGCCGGAAAGCTCGACCGGGACCATGCCGCGGAACTCGCCGAGGTCGAGCTCGAAGACCTGCACCAGGCGGGAGAGATTGGCCACGACGAGGATCGTCTCCTCCTCGAAGCGGCGGACGAAGGCGAGGATCTTGCGGTTCTCGGGGAGGAGGAACTCCATCGTCCCGCGTCCGAAGGCGCGGTAGCGCTTGCGCATGGCGATGAGGCGCTTCATCCACCAGAGCAGCGAATGCGGCGAGGCCTGCTGCACCTCGACGTTGATCTGCTCGTAGTGGTATTGCGGGTCGATGATGGCCGGCAGGTAGAGCTTCTGCGGGTTCGCGCGCGAGAAGCCGGCGTTGCGGTCGGCGCTCCACTGCATGGGCGTGCGCACGCCGTTGCGGTCGCCGAGGTAGATGTTGTCGCCCATGCCGATCTCGTCGCCGTAATAGATGATCGGCGTGCCGGGGAAGGAAAAAAGGAGGCCGTTCATGAGATGGATGCGGCCGCGGTGGTTCTGCATGAGCGGCGCGAGACGGCGGCGGATGCCGAGGTTGATGCGGGCCTGCTTGTCGGCGGCGTAGGTGCGCCACATGTAGTCGCGGTCCTCATCCGTGACCATCTCCAGCGTCAGCTCGTCGTGGTTGCGCAGGAAGAGGGCCCATTGGCAATTCGGCGGGATCGGCGGCGTCTGGGCCATGATGTCGACAATGGGAAAGCGGTCTTCCTGGGCGACGGCCATGTACATGCGCGGCATGACCGGAAAATGAAAGGCCATGTGGCATTCGTCGCCGTCGCCGAAGTACGGCCGCGAGTCCTCCGGCCATTGATTGGCCTCGGCTAACAGCATGCGGCCGGGAAATTTCTTGTCGATGTGCGCGCGGAGCTTCTTGAGAAACTCGTGCGTCTCGGGGAGGTTTTCGCACGTCGTCCCTTCGCGCTCATAGAGGTAAGGAATCGCGTCGAGCCGGAAGGCGTCGACGCCCATGTTCATCCAGAAGTCGAGGACTTTGAAGAGGGCATCGTGGACGGCGGGATTGTCGAAATTGAGGTCGGGCTGATGTGAATAAAAGCGGTGCCAGTAATACGCTTTCGCCACCGGGTCCCACGCCCAGTTCGACGTCTCGAAATCCTTGAAGATGATGCGGGCTTCGCGGTACTTGTCGGGCGTGTCGCTCCAGACGTAGAAATCGCGCCATGGCGAGCCTTTCCTGGCGCGGCGCGATTTCTGGAACCACGGGTGCTGGTCGCTCGTGTGATTGACGACGAGCTCGGTGACGACGCGGAGGCCGCGATTGTGGGCCTCGCGCAGGAATTGCTTGAAATCGCTCAATGTGCCGTAGGAGGGGTGGACGGCGGTGTAATCGGCGATGTCGTAGCCGTCGTCGTGCAGCGGCGACGGATAGAACGGCAGGAGCCACACGACGTCGACGCCGAGGTCCTGGAGGTAGTCGAGCTTGCGCGTGAGGCCGGCGATGTCGCCGACGCCGTCGGCGTTCGTGTCGAAGAACGCCTTGACGTGCGTTTGGTAGATGATGGCGTCTTTGTACCAGAGATCCATAGCTGTTAGCTCTTGGCTCTTAGCTCTTGGCGCGGTGCCCCTAAGAGCCAAGAGCTAAGAGCTAAGAGCTAAGAGCTCTAAAGAAAGTACTCAAAGTCACGCTCCGTCCTCACTTTCCTGCGAATTCTGAAGATGTGCGCCGGCACGACCTGCGGATTCAATTGCACGTAATTCCGCGGCCCGTGCCACGTGTAGCGCGCGCCGGAGAGCAGCTCGTGTACCTGGAAGGGGCGATTGGCATCGAGGTTCAGAGCGTCGAGGTCGAGCTCGATCCAGCCCGACTGGGGATTGTGCGGGTCGACGTTGACGACCGCGAGCACGATATTGTCGCCGGATGATTTGCTGTAGCAGAGGATGTCGTCGTTCGTCGTGTCGTGAAATTTCAAGGTGAGGTTCTGCTGCAGCGCCGGGTTTTCGCGGCGGACGCGGTTCACGAGCGCGATCATCTCCGACAGGTCATCGTCGGCTTCGCCCCAATGCTTGACTTCGTATTTTTCGGAGTCGAGGTATTCCTCGCCGCCGGGGTCGCGGGCGGCGTTGACGAAGCGCTCGAACGCCGGCCCGTAAATCCCGTAATTCGCGCTCAGCGTGGCCGCGAGCATCAAGCGGATCACGAAGGCGGGGCGGCCGCCGTACTGGAGATATTCGGTCAGGATGTCGGGCGTGTTCGGCCAGGCATTGGGGCGGAAGAAGTCGCTCACCGGCGGTTTCGTGATCTCGCTGAAATACTCGGTCAATTCGTATTTCGTATTGCGCCAGGCGAAGTAGGTGTACGACTGTGTAAATCCCGCCTTGGCCAGCCAGTACATGATCTTCGGCCGCGTGAAAGCCTCGGCCAGGAAGATCAGATCGGGATGGTCGCGCTTCAGCTCATTGAGCACCCAGTGCCAGAACGGCAGCGGCTTCGTGTGAGGGTTGTCGACGCGGAAAATGCGCACGCCCTTGTCGATCCAGAAGCGGAAGACGTCGAGCAGCTCCTCCCACAGCTCGCGCCAGGCGTCGCTCTCGAAGTGGAACGGGTAAATGTCCTGATATTTCTTTGGCGGATTTTCGGCGTATTGGACGCTGCCGTCGGGACGCTTCAGGAACCACTCCGGATGCTCGCGCACGTACGGATGATCCGGCGCGGTCTGGAAGGCGATGTCCATGGCGATCTCGACGCCGTGCTCTTTCGCGCGCGCCACGAGACGGGTGAAATCGCGCATCGTGCCGAGGGTGTCGTGAATGTCTTTGTGCCCGGCGATGGCCCAGGGGCTGCCGGGGTCGCTCTCCGTCGACAGCATGCTGTTGTTGCGGCCTTTGCGGAACGTCCGGCCGATCGGGTGGATGGGCGGGAAGTAGAGGACGTCGAAGCCCATCTTGGCGATGCGCGGGAGCTGGGCCTCGACGTCGGCGAACGTGCCCACCGAGCGCGGGAAGAGCTCGTACCAGGTGCTGAACGCGGCCGCGCGGCGGTCGACCTCGATCGCGTACTCGCACGCGTGGCGCGTGGCGAAGCGGCGCTCGCCGTGGCGCCACATGAGATCGAGAAGCTCGTCGCTGCGCACGGCGTGGACCTTGTCGGCGATGTCGCCGTCGCCTTCGACGATCTCGATGTAGTGCTCGAGGCGCTTGCGGTCGCGGCCCTTCGCGTGCGTTGCCGCGGCGCGGATCATCTCCAGGCCGATGCGGAGCTGTATCTCCAGGTCGGCCGCGGCGCGCTTCTGCAGGTCGCGGTGCCAGGAGAGGAAGTGGTCGATCCAGGCCTCGATGGTGAAGGTGTAGAAGCCGAGCTTGTCGACGCGGAGCTCGGCGCGCCAGCGGTCGTTGACGAGGGCGCGCATGCGCGTCTCGGCCGGCTTTTTGTCGGACGTATGGCGATGGAGGAGCACGGCGGAGATGAGGTCGTGGCCGTCGGCGAAGATGTCGGCCTCGACGACGACGACGTCGCCCTCCACGCGCTTCGCCGGGAACGCGCCGCCGTCGACCGTGGGCTGCACCCCTTCGATGATGACCCGCGCTCTGCCGTCCACGCACGGGTCCGGTTGCGAAGGTCGTGCCCCGAGGCAGGGAAGCTGGCGCCCCTCACCCGGCGCTGCGCGCCACCCTCTCCCCGTGCGGCGGGGAGAGGGGATCGTTTTAGAGCAGCTTGCGCAGGAGAGGACGGACGAACCAGCCTAGGACGCTCGGCGCCGGGCCGCGGCGGAGCGCGGCTAGGCGGGCGATCTGCTCGGCGGCGACCAGGAACGCCACGATGCCGGTGACGACCGCGCGCGATGCGATCGACGTGATCACGCCGAGGATCGCGAACGTCAGGATCACCCCGGCCACGGTGCCGGCGAGGTGGCGGTAGTCGTAGCCGTAGCGCTCGCGCAGGCGCCATTGGTCCGTGGCCGGCAGCAGCGTCGCCAGCGGCTCGCGCAGCAGCAGCGCGTCGTGGTGCACGCGGTCGTCGGGCGTCGCGGGGATCGGCGTGGCGTGGCCGGGCGGACGGCCGAACGGCGATGCCTCATCGCGGCGGCCCGTCATCAGCCAATAGACGATGTAGGCGATCACTCCGAGGGTCGAGCCGGCGGGGCGGTGCTGCGTCCAGACGATGAGGAAACGAAATCCGGTCTCGAGAAACAGAAACGCCGCGACGACGACAGCCCACGCCGGGATCGGGCGCTGGGCCATCTTCTCGCTGACGATGTAGGCGATCGTGATCGCCAGGAGCATCAGCTCGCTCACGAGCGACCACTGCGTCATCCGCGACGGCAGCACGCCGAGCTCCGCGCCGAGGCGCTCCTGCACGATGGCCGGAAGGTGCCCGGTCAACAGCGAGAGCGCGCCCGCGGTCTTGCGCTTCTGCTCGCGCACCCACGCGGCGCGCCACTCCTCCGCCAGCGCAGCCTCGGAGCCGGCATCGTAGCGGTACGTGACGCGCATGGCGTGGTGATCGCGCCACGGCTCGAGCGTGTAGCGGACGCCCTGCGGCAGCGGCCGGGCATCGATCACCTCGAAGTATTGCTCCTCCCACAGCACGGCCGTGCCGGGGAACTCCGCCGTCGTCAGCGTCTTCTCCACGCGCGCGGTCCAGCCTTTCGGCAGGCGCGACGACAGCACAACGCGCTCGCCGTCGACGCGGACGCGGTCCGACCCGAACGGTGTCATGGTCGGACCGATTGTACTTACTTGGTCGCGCGGACGAAGGCGCTCATCAGCGCGCTGTCGATCTCGTCGAAGTCGATGCCGTCGGCGTCCTCCATCAACTGCCGCGCGTCTTCGGCGCGATAGATCCGCGTCGGCTCGACGCCGACGTCGCGGAAGCCGACCTCGGCGAGCAGCGCGCGGTACTCGTTCTCCTCGAGCGCGCCGGAGACGCAGCCGGCCCACATCTCGACGCTGCGCATGACGGCGTCGGGGAGGGCGCGGCGGCGGACGATGTCGGAGACGGCGAAGCGGCCGCCGGGCTTGAGGACGCGGAAGGTCTCGGCCAGGACGCGGCGCTTGTCGGCGGAGAGGTTGATGACGCAGTTCGAGATGACGACGTCGACGGAGTTGTCGGGCAGCGGGATATTCTCGATCTCGCCGCGGAGGAACTCGACGTTCTCGACGCCGGCCTTGCGCTGGTTCTCGCGGGCCAGGGCGAGCATCTCGTCGGTCATGTCGAGGCCGTAGGCCTTGCCGGCCGGCCCGACGCGGCGCGCGGAGAGGAGTACGTCGATGCCGCCGCCCGAGCCGAGGTCGAGGACGGTCTCGCCCGGCTTCAGCTCGGCGAGGGCGGTGGGGTTGCCGCAGCCCTGCGAGGCCAGGACGGCCTCGACCGGGAGGGCGCCGGTCTCGTGGCTCGCGTAGAGGTTGCTCGTGACGGGGTTGCAGGTGCTGTCACCGCCGCAGCACGGGGCCTTGGCGCCGCGCGCGGCCTCGGTGGCGACGTTGCCGTATTTCGATTTGATCGTTTCTGCGATGTTCATGCGCGGCAATCTAGGCCCGCTGAACATATTTGTCAAGGCGTATATGTTTCATTTCACCACCGGCACCACGTCGTTGAGGATCCAGAGCGGCCCAACGAGCAGATGCAGCGCGTTCGTCAAGAAGGCCGGACTCTTCTTCTCGTACACGCTGTGGCCGAGGAACTGCAGGATCCAGCCGGCGACGAAGAGGGCCGCGTTGAGCCACAGCGGGATGGCCGCGCCGAGGAAGTAGAAAGCGGCGGAGACGACGAGCATGACGATGCCGAGGCGCCAGTCGAGCATCACGTAGACGACCTCGGCCACCACGATGAGCAGCATGGCCGCGTCGACGCGCACGCCGCCAACGCTCACGCCGACCCGCACGAGCATGCCGATGAGCGTGAGCATGATCATGGGGATGCCGAAGCGGTGGAACCATTTGTTGCCCTTGGTCTGGTGATAGGCGGCATAATCGGCGAAAAGCGCACGGATGTCTTGCATGCGGAGATTATGAACGCACTCCCGCTGATCCTCTTCTTCCTGGCCGTCATCGCCATCGGCTACCGCTATTACTCGGCGTTCCTGGCGGCGAAGGTGATGGCCCTCGACGACGCGCGGCCCACGCCCGCGCACCGCTTCGCCGACGGCCAGAACTACGTGCCGACGAACAAGTGGGTCCTCTTCGGCCACCACTTCGCGGCCATCTCCGGCGCGGGACCGCTGATCGGGCCCGTGCTGGCGGCGCAGTTCGGCTACCTGCCGGGGCTGTTGTGGCTCGCCTTCGGCGTCGTCCTGGCCGGCGCGACGCACGACTTCGTCATCCTGGCCTCTTCGGTCCGGCGCAACGGCAAGTCGCTGGCGTCGATCGCGCGCAGCGAGATCAGCCCGCTGGCGTCGTTCATGGCCATGCTGGCCATCCTCTTCGTCGTCGTCATCGCCCTGGCCGGCCTCGGCCTGGCCGTCGTCAACGCTCTCGCGGAGTCGTCGTGGGGGACCTTCACGATCTTCCTGACCATTCCGATCGCGCTCGTGGTCGGGCTCTACCTCCACAAGTCGACCGCGCCGAACGCCATCCGCAACGGCTCGATCTTCGGCGCGCTCGCGGTCCTCGGCGCGGTGATCCTCGGCCAGGCCATCCCCGGCTCGCCCCTGGCCGCGATCTTCACGCTGTCGCGCGATCAGCTCACCTACGCCATCGCCGCGTACGGCTTCATCGCCTCGGTGCTGCCGGTGTGGATGCTCCTCTGCCCGCGCGACTACCTCTCGTCGTACATGAAGCTCGGCACGCTGGCGGCGCTGGTCATCGGCACGATCATCGTCGCGCCGGCCATCCACGCCCCCGCGCTGTCTCCGTACATCCATGGCGGCGGGCCGATCATCCCCGGCAAGGTCTACCCCTTCGTCTTCATCACCATCGCCTGCGGGGCCATCTCCGGATTTCACGCTCTCGTCGGCTCCGGCACGACGCCGAAGATGCTCGACAAGGAGACGGACGCGCGGATGATCGGCTACGGGGCGATGCTCTGCGAGGGCCTGGTCGGCTGCGTCGCGCTCATCGCCGTCTGCGCGCTGCATCCCGGCGACTACTTCGCGATCAACGTGCCGCCCGCGGCGTTCGCGAAGCTCGGTCTCTCCACGGTGAACCTGCAGCACTTCTCGCAGCAGGTCGGCGAGACGCTGGTCGGGCGCACCGGCGGCGCAGTGTCGCTGGCCGTCGGCTTCGCGCAGATCTTCTCCGGCATCCCGTTCCTCCAGGGGCTGATGTCGTACTGGTACCACTTCGCGATCATGTTCGAGGCGCTGTTCATCCTGACCACGATCGACACCGGTACGCGCGTGGCCCGCTTCATGGTGCAGGAGTTCGTCGGCCGGGCCTGGCCGCGCTTCGAGGTGACGAGCTGGCTGCCGGGGACGCTGGTCTCGACGCTGGCGGTCGTGACGGCGTGGTCGTACTTCATCCTCAAAGGATCGATCTCGCAGATCTGGCCGATGTTCGGCATCGCCAATCAGCTGCTGGCGGCGGTGGCGCTCTGCGTCGGGACGAGCGTGATCCTGAATTCCGGGCGGGTGAAGTACGCGTGGACGACGATGTTCCCGCTGGGGTTCGTGGCCTCGACGACGCTCTATGCTGGCTGGCGCTCGATCTTCGACAACTTCCTGCCGCTGGCGGCAAAGAATCCGGCGAAGGCGTTCACCGGCTACCTCGACACGACGCTCACGGTGATCCTGATGGTGTGCGTGATCGTCATCCTCGCCGAGAGCACGCGGGCCTGGCTGCGGGCCGTGCGCGGCGAGTACGTCTCGTTCGAGCCGGCAGCGGCGGGGCCGGAGCACGTGCACATTCCGGGCAGCGGGTGCTGCTGACTGACCCGCCCGGCGGGTCAATCCCTGTCCACACGCCCAACCCTTGACCCACGCGGCCGCGCGCGCGCAATCGTCAAATCGCGGACTGCAAAGCACTTCCCCGCGTCTCGGGTCATGGCAGCCCCCTTGCCCTTGCGCACGCGCGAAAGGAGCAGTCAACTCAATGCGCAAGCTCTCTCTATTGCTCATGCTCGTCGCGTCCGCCGCCTGGGCGCAGACGAACAATCAAAATAACCCCACGTGGTGGGAGAAGTACCAGTTCATCCAGAACAACGGCCCGATCGCCAGCGCCGGCACGACGACCTCGGTCGCCGACGGCAGTGACGTCGACGTCTCCAACGAATGCGGCCCGCAGAGCGAGACGTACGTCGCGATCAACACGGCCAACCCGAAGCAGCTCGCCGGCGGATCGAACGAGATCTTCCGCCTGCCGATGCGCGGCTACGCGTCGGCCGACGGCGGCAAGAGCTGGACCGGCGTCGACCTCCCGCTGCCGCCGCCCATCGGCGCGAACGGCGTCGACTTCGGCTCCGACCCCAGCCTCGCCTTCGACACGCGCGGCAACGCCTTCTACAGCTACATCGTCGTCTACTTCTCGAACGGCAATGGCATCAACGGCACGTCGATGGCCGTGGCCCGCTCGGCCGACGGAGGCAAGAGCTACCCCTTCGTCAACTTCTTCTCGTTCTCCGGCGGATCGGATCACTTCAACGACAAGCCGATGATCACCGCCGACGTCAACGCGTCGTCGCCGTTCCGCGACAACGTCTACGTGGCCTGGGACGCGGCCAGCGGCGGCTCGACCGGCGGCGGCATCCGCGTGGCGCGATCGAGCGATCAAGGGGCGACGTTCACGGTCGTCCGCGCCGATGACCCGAAGGGACCGGGCCGCGCGATTGGCGCCGTTCCCTTCGTCGGTACGAACGGCGAGCTGTACGTGGCCTGGAACGACTACGCCGCGAACACGATCGCCTTCGCCCGCTCGCTCGACGGCGGGGCGACGTTCGAGCCGCAGCGCGTCGTGGCCTCGAAGCAGATTCCCTTCGACATCCGCGTGCCGGCCGAGTTCAACCGCGGCGCGCTCGTCTATCCGGCCTGCGACGTCGACCGCAGCAAGGGCGCGCATCGCGGCCGACTGGTCTGCTCGTGGATGGACCTCGCCGGCAACGGCACGACCGACATCCTCACGTCGTTCTCCGACGACCGCGGCACGACGTGGTCGCTGCCGCGCAGCGCGACGGATCCGATCCCGTTCGCGGTCGACCGCTTCAACCACTGGCTCTCGATCGATCCGACGAACGGCGTGGTCAACGTCTCGTTCTACGACACCCGCAACGACACGACCGGCAGCCGCTACATGACGGACATCTACCTGTCGCGCTCCAACGACGGCGGCGCCAGCTACGGCGCGAACGTGCGCGTCTCCGACGTCAGCTCGAACGAGCACGACTGCAACGGTCTCTTCCCCTGCAGCGCGATCAACTACGGCAACCAGCAGGGCGACTACTCCGGCCTCGTGGCCTTCGGCGGCGTGGCCCACCCAATCTGGACCGATAGCCGGCGCAATCAGCAGGCCGTGGCCGGATGCCGGTTCCCGGCGATGGAAGAGGTTTATACGGCGAGTGTGAAGTGAGGGGACGGGGCGCAGGGGACAGGGGACAGGTGGTGTTCTCGCGACGGCACCACCTGTGCCCCGTCCCCTGTGCCCTGTGACCTGGGCTCAGTACCAGCCATCCCCATCCGGATTGACGATGGCGCGCGCCAGGCTTTTCGCCGCGCCATCGCTCATCACCTTCGCGTCGCTGTTGAACGGCACGACCACGTAGCGCACGTGGCCGTCGTCGGCGTGGAACTGCGAGTGATACGAGTCGAAGTCCGTGCTGCCGCCGAGCGTGGCGTGCACCGACGGGGCGACGAAGACGACGAAGATCGCGTTCGGATCGCGCAGCGGCAGCGAAGCGAGAGCGGTGCGCACGTGAAGATCGTTGACCGTCTTCGGCGCGGCCACGTCGCGCGAGCCGGCGACGGTGGTGGGGCGGGTGATGCCGGCGCGCGTCACGTCGGCGTCGTCGCGGATCACGCCGCGCTCCAGCGTGCGCTTCATCGCGTCGAGGCGCGACCAGTCGCCGAGGAAGACGAACTGCACCAGCGGCGCCTTGATCACCGGGCCGCCGTGGTACTCGATCGCCCGCGGCGCGTCGCCGCGGTGGAACGTCTCCACGCGGCCGCCGTCGTCGTCGAGGGCCACGCGCAGCCCGGGCCTCTCCTCGAGAATGCGCGGCGACTGCTGCGCGCAGAGCAGAACGGCCGAAAGCACAACGATCGTTTTCATCTTCGTCTCCCTATTGCACGTTCAAGGCGAAGTCGTCGAGGACGAACGACGTCTGGTACGACGCGTCCTCCGTGCCGACAACGTACACCTGAATCGTCTGGCCGATGTACGAGTTGAGGTTGAACGACTTCTGCGCGTAGCCGGTGTTGTGGTCGAGGTTCGAGTACGTCGCCAGCGTCGCCAGCACCGTGCCGCTGCTGTTGCGGATCTGGATCTTCACCGTGTCGTACTGCGTCGTGGTCGTCGTCTCCGCGGTGTCGATGTGCAGCCAGAACGTCAGCGTCGCCGAGGTCTTGCCGCTCGGGATCGACACCGTCTGCAGCAGCGTGTCGGTGTGCGTCGTGCCGTAGCCGCAGAGCCAGGCGTCCCACGTGCCGCCGTGCGGAGGCTCCGAGGTCGAGTTGCTGATCGCGCCGGAGCTCGCCGTCCACGGCGCGGGGCTCGTCGAGCCGTTCTCGAAGCCCGTGTTGCCGAGGAGCTGCGACGGCGCGCTGTTGCTCACCGTCACCGTTATCGTGGCCGAGGTGCCGACGTTGCCGGCGGCGTCGTACGCCTTCGAGACCAGCGAGTGCGAGCCGTTCGCGGCCGTCGTCGTGTCCCAGCTCCAGCTGTACGGCGACGCCGTGTCCGTCGTCTTCAGGGCGCCGTCGAGGTAGAACTCCACCTTCGTCACGCCGACGTTGTCGGAGGCGCTGGCGGTCGCGCTCACCGTGCCGCTGACCGTGGCGCCGTTGGCCGGGGCGGTGATCGACGTCGACGGCGGCGTCGTGTCGCCGGAGCTCGTCGAGACCGCCACGTCGTCGAAGTACGTGTAGGTCGCGTCGCCGGCGTAGTTGTCGTCGTGGTTCGTCAGCGTCAGCGTCACGCTATGGCCGGCGCTGGAAGCGACGTTCGCCGACACCTGCGTCCACGCCGCCGTCGTCGTGCACGTCTTGGCCAGGACCGTCGACGTCGTCCCGGTCACGTTGTCCTTGAGCGTCGCCGTGGCCCAGTCGTACGTCACCGTGTCGGGGCAGGTATTCGCGTACCAGAACGTGAGCGTCGACGCGTTCGATGGCAGCGTGAACGTCTGCGCGGCCGTGCTGTCGACCGACGGCGACGTGCTGCCGAGCTGCGCGCCATACGTGCCGCCGTGCTTCGCGGCCGTGTTCACCGCGGCGGTGCCGGCCGTCGTCCAGCTGCTGAAGTTTCCGGTTTCGAACCCGCCGTTCGCCAGCGCGCCGCCCGCGGCCGTCACCGTGAGCGAGAGCGTCGTCGTGTGCGTGATGCCGCCGCCGGTGCCGGTGATCGTGACCGAGTACGTGCCGGCGGCGGTCGCCGAGGTCGTGGAGATCGTCAGCGTCGACGAGCCGTTGCCGGGCGCGGCGATCGACGACGGGCTGAACGACGCCGTGGCGCCGCTCGGCAGGCCGCTGGCGCTGAGCGCGACCACCGAGTTGAAGCTGCCGCTGATCGACGTCGTGACCGTCGACGAGCCCGAGGAGCCGGCCACGACGGAGAGCGACGACGGCGCGTCGCTGATCGAGAAGTCGGCCGCCGACGGGTTGAAGACGATGTCGAGGATCGCGTGCAGCTCGATGCCGTTCGGCGCCACGCCGGTCTGCCCGTGCAGAAAGTCAAAGAAGCCGACGCCCTTCACGGCCACCGGGATGTTGGCGGTCTGGAAGCTCGTCGTGGCCGTGTACCTGGCGTCGAATTCGTTGCGCGCGTTCGTGATGCCGGGACCGAAGGGGCTGCCGGCGCCGACGCAGTTCGGCGACGGGATCTCCACGATCATCGTGTTGCCGGAGCCGTCCTGCAGCACGAGGTGATAGTCGGAGTCGCTCTCCAGCTTGTACTGCATGAGCGTGGCGTTGAGCGTGAAGACCGTCGTCTCCGTTGGCTGGATGCGGTTGTTCGCCGGCAGCGACGACGGCTGGGCGAGCGCGCGCAGGGCGGCGATCGTCGTCGCCGTCGAGGTGTTGAGATTGACCAGGCCGATGTCGGCGTCGGTGCCGGTCTTGACCGACCAGCGCTCCACACCGCACTGTGCGAGAATCGGCGAGGCCGCCGACGAGACCAGAAGAACGACCAGAACGAGACGGCCCAACGCTTTCGGCATGCAGCATCCTCCTCAGCAACCGATGGGGGCAGGAAAATGGGGAATCTACGAACGGTGGAGCTGAGCAATTGCCGCGCCGAAAGCGGCCTTATACGTTAACCCTCACGGAACACAAGACTTGACGAAATCGCACCCACTCTACAGACCGTGGATTGCGCAGCTTCTGACCCGTTTGCGCGGGGCAGGAGTTGACCCATCGGTAGCACTCTTGATCCTCGCCGTCGGCTGTGTCTACGTCCCGTCGACAATGTGGCGCCACGCCGAGGAGAATCGAGCCCGGCTGAACCGCGTCGCCGTCGGGCAGTCGATCGCCGACGTCCGCGCCACGATGCAGAAGGAGCCGGAGCGCCGCGAGGTCCGCCTCCGCTTCGACGGCAAAACGGTGGAGCTGTGGAGCTACGTCAGCGATTACGCCCGCAAGCTCGACACGACGATCATTTTCATCGACGGACGAGTTCAGGAGATTCGGACGACGTCGTGGATCGAAAAGGACTGAGGACTGAGGCTCCGCTCGGGCACGACTCAGTCCTCAGTCCTCAGTCCTCAGTCCTGGTGTAATCTCCGGGCGCATGAAAGCCACGGTCATCGTCGAGCTCAAGCCCTCTGTCCTCGACCCCCAAGGCAAGGCCATCGCCCATTCGCTGAGCTCGCTCGGCTTCAGCGGCGTGGAAGATGTGCGCGCCGGCAAACTGTTCCGGATTGTGCTTGCGGACGGTGGGCAGTCACGGGAAGACGTCGAAAGGCAGCTTCGACAAATGTGTGAACGGCTCCTCGCGAATACAGTCATCGAAAACTTCTCCTACACACTCGGGGAGTAGGCTCGCGCAGCTCGTGCTGCTCACCTTGTCCGCAGCGTTCCCCCTCCACTCCGAAAACCTCACGGCCGTGCCCGCGCACGATGCCAAGGTCGTGCGCCGCTTCGCGCTGGGAGGCGACCCGCACGGCGTCGCGGTCGGCGACGACGGCACGATCTACGTCGGCCTGGCCCAGCCGCAGGCCGTGGTGGCCATCGATCCGAAATCGGGGGCGGTGAAGAAGAAGGTCGTCCTCGACTCCGCGGAGATCGCCTCGACGAAGGAGCTGGTCACGCTGCGGATCAGCGGCTCGCGGCTCTTCGTCGCCAACGGCAGCGACGAGAGCGCCACGATCCTCTCGCTCCCCGACCTGGCCGTGCTCCGCGAGATCACGATCGAAGGCGAGCCGATCCGCGACGCCCTTCCCGACCCGCGCGGCCGCTACGTCTATCTCCTCGGCCGGCGCGTGCACGTCTACGACGGCGGCGGCGAGCGCGAGCTGCACGCGCTCGACGTGAGCGACCCGACGGCGATCGCCACGAACGGCAAGACGCTCGCCGTGATCGCCGGCGACGGCGCCGTCTTTTTCGACACGAGCACGTTCACGGAGCGCTCCCGCGCGCCACTGCGGACCTCGGGGCCGATCGATGCCGCGCTCTTCGCGAACGACGCCCTCGTCACTCTCGGTGCGAACGCCATGCACATCGCCGCCGGCGACGCCGTGGAGCGCCACCACATCTGCCTGGCAGACGGCAGCGGCCCGCAGATCGCCACGCTCGGCCCGAACGGCGTCGTCCTCTATGCCGAGCGCCGCTGCGACGCCAGCACCGCAGTGAGCTCGGCGCGGATCACGCCGCTGTCGCTCTACGGCGTGAGCGCGTACGCGCTGGCGTTCGACCGCGCCGCGAACGCGCTCGTCACGACGGAGCGCGCCGGCTACCTTACAATCTACAAAGTGCCGCGCGCCGCGGTGGTGCACTGAGATCATGAAATTCGCGATCGTCGTCCTCCCCGGCTCCAACTGCGATCACGACGCGCTCCACGTCACCAAAGACATTCTCGGCGAAGAGGCGGAGCTTCTTTGGCACAAGGACACCGACCTCCGCGGCGCCGACTGCGTGATCGTCCCCGGCGGCTTCGCCTACGGCGATTACCTCCGCGCCGGAGCGCTCGCGAAGTTCGCGCCGGTGATGGAAGCGATCCGCCGCCACGCCGCCGACGGCGGCCTGGTCCTCGGCATCTGCAACGGATTCCAGGTGCTGACCGAGGCGGGGCTCCTGCCCGGCGCGCTGATGCGCAACGAGCACCTCCGCTTCGTCAGCCGCGACATCTACCTGCGCACGGAGCAGACGAGCACGTCGTTCACCGCGGAGCTCGCGCCGGGACAGGTGCTGCGGATGCCGGTGGCGCACGGCGAAGGAAACTACTTCGCCGACGACGACCTGCTCGACGATCTGGAAGAGAACCGCCAGGTCATCTTCCGCTACTGCGACGCCGAGGGGCGCGTGACGGGCGAAGCGAACCCGAACGGCTCCGCGCGCAACATCGCCGGCATCTGCAACGATCGCCGCAACGTGCTCGGACTGATGCCCCATCCCGAGCGTTGCGCCGAGGAGCTCCTCGGCAACACCGACGGCCTCGGCATCTTCAAGTCCGTCGTGGCGTCGATGGCGAAAGTCAGTATCTGAAGTTGAGCTGCGGGACAATCTTCGCCGACGGCTCCCACGCCGGCTCGTTCGACATCCGCAACGACATCGAGGCGCCGTCCGTCTCGTATTGCCAGACGTTCTCCACGCAGCGCGAGGCCGCGATCGCCGGCGACGGCGGCGGCCATCGTCCAAGACGGGCGCGTTCGTTCTTGAGGGCGAGGATCTTCACCGTCGCCTCGTCCTCGGCGTCGATGCGCGCGGCGCGATAGGCGATCTGCGCGGGGATCGAGCCGGTCAACTCCTCGGCGTTGACGGCAGCGTCATCGATGCGGCAGCGGCGCGCCGTCATGGCCTCGGCGGTGATGCGCAAGCCGCGCAGTCGCCGGACGGAGAATCGGTCGATCAGCGGCTTGAAAAAACCCTCGGCGAAATTGCTCCGACGCAACGACGGGGCTGTGAGCTCCGCCTGCAGCGCCGCGGCGGCCTCGGGGCGCGGATCGCGGCCGGTCATCTCCTCGAGCCACGCCGGCGCCGGCGGCGGCAGCTTGCGGGCGAGGGCGTTCGCGAGCCGGGCGTGCTCCTGCGCCAGCTCCTTCGAAAACGCGAACGACTGCCGGCTCAGCGCCGACGCCAGGATCCAGATCGCGTGCACCGCCGTCCGGCAGCGCCGCCGGCCACCGGCCGAGGCGGGCGCGCTCGTTCTTGAGGGCGAGGATCTTCGCCGTCGCCTCGAGCTCCGCCTCGATGCGCGCGGCGCGGTAGACGGCCGGTGCGTGGTCGTCGTCCGCGGCCGCGTCGAGCGCCTTGACGTCGATGCGGCAGGGCGGCGACGTCGCCATCGTCGCGGCGGCGAGGCGCGCGACGCGCGCCTGCGAGGCGTCGAAGCGGATGCGCAGCGGCTTGAACAGCCACTCCAACACCATGAGCGGGCCGCGAGTCGCGCGGAAATTGATCGCCGGCCTCGCCTCCTCCTGGATGAACGCGGCGGTCTCGCGGCGTGGCTCGATCGTCGCGAGCTCCGCGGTCCACGGCGGCGCCGGCGCCGGCAGCATGCGCGCGACCGCGTTCGCTTCCCGCTCCAGCCGCAGAGTCGTCACGTCCGAGATCACCGAACCGCGATCGAGCGAGCGCGTCAGGATCCACATCGCGTGCAGCTCGTCCCACGCCGCCGCGCCGTCGCCGCTGCGTGCGCGATCGAGCGCGGCCGTGGCCAGCAGCTCCGCCGAATCGTCGAGATCGAATTGTCCGTACAAACGGTGGTCCCAGATCACGCGGTCGCCGTCACTCAGGCTGGCGCGCACGAGCGCCGCCAGCGGTGCCTCGCGTGCGGCGAGTCCGGTCTCCTTCGCCGGCGCAGCGATGGCGTCGTCGTGCTTCGCGACCTGCGCCGCGACGTAGGCGCCGGCCGCGGATTCATCCTCGACGTCGAGCGCCTCGATCAGGTCCGAGATCCGCTTCGCCTCGGGCGACGCCGCCGACGCTTTCCGCCGCGCCGCGGCATCATTCATCGAGCCCAGTCCGAACGGCCACGGCTCGGCCTCCTCGCGCCGCAGCGCCGCCGCGCTCGAGGCGTACGCCACCACCCACAGCAACGCCAGCAGCGCCACGAAGCCGGCCAGGATGCGCAGGAACATTCATTGCTAGCGTACTCGACTTCGCTTTCCTACAATTCCGACCTCGGAGCGCAGCGATGGCAAACGAAATTGATGCCCTACTTCAGGAGACGCGTACGTTCGAGCCGCCCGAGGAGTTCCGGCGCAACGCGAACGCGAACGATCCGAAGGCGTACGACATCCAGGACCGCGAGGCGTACTGGGCCTCGTGGGCCGGGCAGCTCGACTGGAAGACGAAGTGGCACACGGTGCTGGATTGGAAGGCGCCGTACGCGAAGTGGTTCGTGGGCGGGACGCTGAACGCGTCGTACAACTGCCTCGACCGGCACCTGGCCACGCGCGGCGACAAGCTCGCCGTGATCTGGGAAGGCGAGCCGGGCGAGGTCAAGAAGTTCACCTACCGCGAGCTGCACGCCGAGGTCTGCCGCTTCGCCAATGCGCTGCGCAAGCTCGGCGTCAAGCTCGGCGACCGCGTGGCCATCTACATGCCGCTGGTGCCCGAGGCCATCGTGGCCATGCTGGCCTGCGCGCGCATCGGCGCCGTGCACAGCGTCGTCTTCGGCGGCTTCTCCTCCGAGGCATTGCGCGACCGCATCAACGACGCCGAGGCCAAGATCCTGATCACCGCCACGGCCGGCTATCGCCGCGGCAGCCTCGTCCCGCTGAAGAAGCTCGCCGACGCCGCCGTCACCGACACGCCCTCCATCGAGCACGTCGTCGTGGTCATGCGCCGCTCCGCCACCGACGAGATGGACGACACCGTGGCCATCCAGCCCGGCCGCGACCTCTGGTACCACGACCTGGTCAAGGACGAGCCGGAGACGTGCGAGCCGGAGTGGGTCGACTCCGAGCAGATGCTCTATACGCTCTACACTTCCGGAACTACGGGGAAGCCGAAGGGCATCATTCATACCACGGGCGGCTACCTCACCGGCTGCTACGCCACGTGCAAGTGGGTCTTCGACCTCAAGGACTCCGACATCTACTGGTGCACCGCCGACATCGGCTGGGTCACCGGGCACTCCTACGTCGTCTACGGCCCGCTGGCCTGCGGGGCGACGGTCTTCGTCTACGAAGGCGCCCCCGACTGGCCGAAGCAGGACCGCTTCTGGGCCCTCATCGAGAAGCACAAGATCACGATCCTCTACACCGCGCCGACGGCCATCCGCGCCTTCATGAAATGGGGCGAGCAGCATCCGAAGGGGCACGACCTGACCTCGCTGCGCCTCCTCGGCTCGGTCGGCGAGCCGATCAACCCCGAGGCATGGATGTGGTACCAGAAGAACATCGGCGGCGAGCGCTGTCCCGTCGTCGACACCTGGTGGCAGACCGAGACCGGCTCGATCCTGATCACGCCGCTGCCCGGCCTCGTGCCGACGAAACCCGGCTCTGCAACGAAGCCGTTCCCCGGCATCGACGCCGCCATCCTCGACGACAAGGGCAACAAGATCGACGTCGGCGGCGGCTACCTGGCCATCCTCACGCCGTGGCCGTCGATGCTGCGCGGGATTTATGGAGATCCGGAACGCTATCAGCAGCAGTACTGGTCGAAGTGGCCCGGGATCTACTTCACCGGCGACGGCGCGAAGCGCGACGAGGACGGCTATTTCTGGCTCCTCGGACGCGTCGACGACGTCATCAACGTGGCCGGCCACCGCATCGGCACGATGGAGGTGGAGTCGGCGCTGGTCGATCACCAGTCGGTCGCCGAGGCCGCGGTCGTCGGCATCAATCACGAGATCAAGGGGACGGCGATCGCGGCGTTCGTCATCGTCAAAGCCGCGCAGCTCGAGCAGGCCAAGCAGGACCCGGCGAAGTTCGAGAAGGAGCTGAAGGAGCACGTCGCGGAGAAGATCGGCGCGATCGCGCGGCCGGAGAAGATCCTGGTGACGGCGGACCTGCCGAAGACGCGCTCGGGGAAGATCATGCGCCGCCTGCTGCGCGACATCGCCGAGGGGCGGGCGCTGGGTGACGTGACGACGCTGGCGGATCCGACGGTGGTGGCGTCGCTGAAGGATCGCTACGAGGAAGAGGGCTAGTCTTCGTCCACCCCTCGGCCGATCCGGAAGATGTGCCCGTCCGGATGCCGCACGTGCATCTCGCGCACGTTCCACGGCTCGTCCGTCGGCGGCATCGTGACCTCGATGCCGTTCGCGACGCACTCGGCGTAGACGGCGTCGACGTCGTCGACCCAGAGCGACATCCACGTGCCGTTCTCGCCGCGGCCGCCCTGGTAATCCTTGCAGAGAAAGATCTCGTACTTGCCGGAACAGACGGCGCCGAAGGTCGGCGGGTCGCCCCAGTCCCACGCTTTTTCCCAGCCGAGCTTCGCGAACCAGTCGAAGCTCGCGCGGATGTCGGAGACGTTGAGGATCGGCGTTAGTCCCTTCGCCAGCATCGCGATATCGTACGCCCGTTGAAGACGGTCCTGATCACCGGCGGCTCGCGGGGCATCGGCCGCGTCACGGCCATGCGCCTGCTCGCCGACGGCTGGTCGGTGGCATTCACGTACAGCCGCTCGAAGGAAGCGGCCGTGGCCTTTCAGGAGGAGGCGCGGGCGACGCTCGACGACGACGCGCCGCTGATCGAGGCCTTCGCCGCCGACGTGCGCGACGACGCCAACAACCACGCCCTGGTCGAGCGCGTGCTGGCGCGCTTCGGCTCGCTCGACGCCCTGGTGAACAACGCCGGCATCCGCCACGACGCGCTGATGTACACGATGTCGCTGGCGCAGTTCCAGGACGTCATCGACACGAATCTCATCGGGGCCTGGTCGATGTCGAAGGCCGTGCTCCCGCACCTGATGCGCCAGCGCCGCGGCGCGATCGTGAACGTGGCCTCGCTCTCCGGGCTTCACGGCGTGGTCGGACAGACGAACTACTCCGCGGCCAAGGGCGGGCTGATCTCGATGACGCGTTCGCTGGCGCGCGAGGTGGCCCGCAGCGGCATCCGCGTGAACTGCGTCGCGCCCGGGCTCGTGGAGACGGACATGATCAGCGATCTCGACGACGACGTGCGCCGGCAGCTGATCCACGACATCCCCATGCGCCGCGTGATCCGCGCCGACGAAGTGGCGGCGGCGATCGCCTTCCTGCTCGGCGACGATGCCAGCGCGATCACGGGGCAGGTGCTGTGCATCGATGGAGGGACTTCAGCGTGAAATGCAGAATGCAGAATGCAGAATGCAGAATTGGTCTGCGTCTCATTCTGCATTCTGCATTCTGCATTCTGCATTCACATGTACTCGGTCGTCATCCCAACGTATAACCGCCTCCCCATGCTCCTGCGCGTGCTCGATGCGCTGGAGCGCCAGCGCGGCGCGCCGGAGCTGGAGGTCATCGTCATCAACGACGGCTCCACCGACGGCACCGACGCCGCGCTGGCGCAGCGCAAAGGCATCGTCTATCGCGCCCAGCCGAACGGCGGGCCGGGGCGGGCGCGCAATCACGGCGTGTCGCTGGCCAGCGGCAACTTCGTGATCTTCATCGGCGACGACACGGTGCCCGAGGAGACGTTCGTGGCGGAGCACGCGCGCGTCCACGCGGATGGCGACCCGCTCACCGCCGGCCTCGGCTTCACCGGCTGGCCGCGCGGCGAGCGCGTCACCGCATTTATGGACTACATCAACGACTACGGCCTGCAGTTCGGCTATCGCCTGATCGAGGACGGCGCAATCGTGCCGTTCAACTTTTTCTACACCTCGAACATCTCCATCGACCGGCAGCTTCTGGCCGAGCATCCGTTCGACACGAGCTTCCCCGCCGCAGCGTGGGAAGACATCGAGCTCGCCTACCGCCTCGACAAGCTCGGCCTGAAGATCCGCTACAACGCCAAGGCGGTGACGCGGCACTACCATCCGATGAGCGTCGACTCGTTCGCGCGGCGGCAGTACACGGTCGGGAAGTCGGGCGCGATTTTCTACGGCAAGCACCCGGAGCTCGGCCACTTCCTCGGCGTGCACGAGCTGGAGACGCGCACGCTCGCCGACGAGCGCACGCTGGCTAGGCTCCGCCGCCGCGCGCGCCTCGGCGAGCGGTTCCGCCTGCTGGCGCGGCCGAAGGTGTTCGAGACGCTGATGCGCGAGCATTATCTGAGAGGATTGCGCGACGGACTGAATGTTCATCACGTTTGAAGGCATCGAAGGCTCGGGCAAGACCACGCAGCTGAACCGCCTCGCCGCCGTGCTGCGCGAGCGCGGGAGGAGCGTTGTGGTGACGAAGGAGCCGGGCGGCACGCCGCTGGCCGACCGCATCCGGGCCATCCTGCTCGACAGCGGCTCGGTCATCGACCCGGTCGCGGAGCTGTTCCTCTTCGCCGCCTCGCGCCGGCAGAACGTGATGGAGATCATCCGCCCCGCGCTCGCGCGCGGCGAGGTCGTGCTGTGCGATCGCTTCACCGACTCGACGCTCGCCTATCAGGGCTTCGGACGTCTGCTCACGCTCGACCGCCTCCGCGCGCTGAACGACTGGGCCACCGACTCGACGCGCCCCGACGTCGTGCTCATCTTCGACATCGCCGAGGAGACGGGGCTGACGCGGGCGCGGTCGCGCAACGAGGAGGCGCCCGCGGACGAGGGACGCTTCGAGCTCGAGGACCTGCGCTTCCATCGCCGCGTGCGCGAAGGCTATCTCGCCCTCGCTGCGGCCGAGCCGCAGCGATACATCGTGATCGACGCGGAGGGGACGGCGGACGACGTGTACGAACGGATGATGCAAGCGCTGGAGCCGCGGCTGCGATGAGCGACAAGGCCACGCTCCTCCTCGACACCGCGCGGCGCGGCGAGCTGCACCACGCCATCATCCTCTACGGCCCCGCGCCCGAGGCGCTGCGCGCGCTGGCGCTGCGCGTGGCCCAGACGCTGAACTGCCTCAACGGCACGACCGGCGACGACTGCGCGGCCTGCCAGCGCATCGCCCGGCGCACGCATCCCGACGTGCACTTCGTCGAGGTCGGCGAGGAGCGGAAGCTGATCAGCGTCGAGCAGGTGCGCGACATCGTCGCCGCCGCGACGCTCCGACCGTACGAGGGTCGCAACAAAGTCTTCATCATCGATCCCGCGGAGGCGCTGAGCGTCGGCGGATCGAACTCGCTCCTGAAAACGCTCGAGGAGCCGCCGCGGGACACGGTCTTCATCCTGCTCACGCGCTCGTACGACCTGCTGCTGCCGACGATCAAGTCGCGCTCGCAGCCGACCTACATCGGCGGCGACGCGCCGCGCGACGAGGCGCTGGCCGCCGACATCGCCTCCGCGTTGCGCCGCTTCGGCGAGACGCGCGACAGCGCGACGCTGCTGGCGCTCGCGTCGCTCGTGGCCTCCGCCGACAAGCCGAACGAAGCGATCGCGCTCCTCGGCGAAACGCTCTGCGAGGCCGTGGCCGGAAACGTCGAGGTCGGGATTCCGCGCGAGCGCCTGCTCGCCGCCGCGGACACGAGCATGGCGGCGATCCGCTGGCTCGGCGTCAACGCCGACCCGCGGCTGCTCGTGGAACAAATCGTTGCAAACTTGGTCTGAAAAAAGCGACCCCGCCGTTGCCGGCGGGGTCTGGGAAATCTACTGGACTGGTGGGCGCGAACGCTCAGAGGTGAGTACTCAGGTCGGTAAGATTCAAAGAAGCTTTCAAGAGGTGGTTACTTCTGGCGGGGTTTTACAGCTGGAAGCTAATTCCCGCCCTCCGATCCAGTAAAGCCTTGCATTCTTGATACGAGCGGATTATCGCACACTTTGTGAAAAAATTCTCAATGTAACCGAGTCGTGACAACCCACTGATTTGTCAATAGATAACCGACACTTTCGGAAACGTTGTCAAGCTACTACAGAATGACCGTTCGGTCAATCGGGACAAATTGTGTACGCGGATCATGCCGTCGAGGTTTCGGCGAGCTCGTGCGTTGCACCATAGCCGGGCGTGACGGGCGTCACCGGGCCACGAGCGAGGGCGCCGGGGCCAGCGACCGGGAGATGTTGATGTGCCCGGCCAGGGTCTCGGCCGGCTCCCCGTTGATCAAAATCCGGACACGCCTGGCCTCGGGGAAGTTTGCCGTGACGGTCTGCACGACCGCGTAGACGGCCATCAGCTCCTCGTGACTTCCGGTGCCCCACCCCTGCGTCAGCGTGGCCCCGCCGAGGTCGACAAAGGCCGTGCCGTCGGGAAGGAGGTAGGCGGCGCGGACGACGGTGTCGGCCGGGAAGCTCCGCGCGCGCGCCGGGCTCGCCGGCGGCTTGACGAGCTCGCGGACGACGACGGGCATCGCCGCGGCGGGATTCTCCGGCAGCGCGACATTGCGCTGCTCGATGCCGAGGAGCATGTCCAGGCCCTGGTAGTAGAGCGTGACCGGGCGGACGGTGACTTTGTTCTCCGCCGCCAGGTTGGAGGAGAGCTGCGTTTGCTTTGTCTTGCACGCCGCGAGCGCGAGCGCGAGGAGGACGACGGCTCTGCGCAACTAGGTTCCTGCCTTTTTCGCGGTGGTGGTTGTTGTCGTCGTGGTGCCGGTCGTCGTCGTCGGCGCGGGCGCCGGCGGCTGCACGATGCCGATTCTTGTCTCGTAGTCGGTCTTGTAACGCTCCACCGCGGTCGTCAGCGCGTCGACGACGGTCTTCTGGAACTCCTCCGACTTGATCTTCGCCTCTTCGCTCGGGTTCGTGATGAAGGCGACCTCGACGAGCGCCGCCGGCATGGTCGCGCCGACCAGGACCTTGAACGGCGCCTGCTTCACGCCGCGGTTGGCGATGCCGTGCACGCGGTTCATCTCCGCCTGGATGTCCTGCGCGAAGCGGCTCGACTCCTGGAGGTACTGTTGCTGGGCGAGGTCCCAGAGGATCAGCTTGAGGTCGTTCGCCGGCGCGCGCTCAGCGGCGTTCTCCGTCTCCGCGGCTTTCTTCGCCAGCTCGTCGCTGGCCTCGAGCGAGAGGAAGTAGGTCTCCGATCCCTTCGCCCCTTTGACGACGGCGGCGTTCATGTGCACGGAGAGAAACAAATCGGCGTGGTACTGGTTGGCGATGGCGGTGCGCTGGTCGAGCGAGACGACGCTGTCGTCGGTGCGGGTGAGGACGACGCGCGCGTGCAGCTTCGCCTCGAGCGCGTCGTGGAGCTTCTGGCAGAGCGCCAGCGTGGCGTCCTTCTCCATCAGTCCGCCCGGACCGATGGCGCCGACTTCCTTCCCTCCATGTCCGGGGTCGATGACGATGGTGTGAATGCCGGGCTGCTCGGCCGGCTTCGTCACCAGCGGCGGCAGCGGGGTGCCGGGCGCGGGGGCGGCACCCTTGCGCACGTCGATGACGATGCGGAAGGGGTTGTCGAGGCGGTAGGTATCGGCGGCGACGTCGGGCGTGGTGAGCACGATGTGCAGGTCGCTCCCGGCGACGGCGACGCTCTTCACGTAGGGATCGTCGAAGGCCTGCTCCGGCGCGGACGGCTTGAGCTGGGCCTTGAAGCGGACGGTGTACGCGCCCGGCTCTTTGATGATCGTGTACTCGGCCGGCGCGGTGAGCGTGAGGACGACTTTGGAGATGCCCTGGATGTTGGCGACGGAGGTCTGCACGCCGACGATGCCGCGCTGCACGGGCCGCGACTGCAGCAGGCGCGCGGTCGGGTCCCAGACGATTTCCAGATCGCCGGCGCGGGAGAGGAAGCCTTGGAAAAACTGCAGGACGACGAAGGGCTTCCCGGCGACGACGAGCGGCGGCACCGGCATCTCGATGAGGTCCTCGCGCACGACGGCGAAGCGGCTGTCCGTTCCGAAGGCCGCCGTCGTGGAGCCGAGGGTGGCCTTGAAGCCGTTGGCGTCCTGCCTGACCGAGCCGCCCAGCGCGGCCAGGACGTCGTCCGCGGCGAAGTACATGATGCCGTTCTGCAGCAAGAGGCCGACGGGCTTGTCGCCCTGGGCCGTGCGCAGCACGGCGGTGGTGGGAGTTTGGGCGAGGAGGAGGATCGCCAGGAGAGGGATAATGCGCTTCATGTGGACGTTGGGATTATCGCATCGGCGAATGCAGAATGCAGAATGCAGAATGCAGAATTGGACGCGGCGCCTTTCTGCATTCTGCATTCTGCATTCTGCATTCTTCCTCGCCTGCTCCCCCGCCCCCACCACCCCCCGCGTGTCCAAGGACCCCGTCTCCATCCGCGGCTGGCTCTCCGACGTCGAAGGGGGGCCGAGCGCGCCGTTCCGCACGGTGGAGACGGAGGCGGCGCGCAAGACGCACCTCTTTCAGTCGACGTACGTCGAGGTCGTGAACGCGCCGTACGTCTCCGGCGGCGTCGCCGAGAACGGCTCCTTGCTGCTGCTCGACGTGCCGCCGGGCAAGGTCACGATCGTCTTCACCGCGCCCGGCGCGGCGGGGGCGAAGCTGGAGATGGACAACGTGCCGGGCAACGCCGACATCTACGTCCCCGGCATCGTGCTCAAGCCGAACGGCACCGGCTTCGTCGATCCCGCGGCCGTGAAAGTGCGCATGGCCGCGCGCGTCGACAAGCCGCGGCCGAGCGGGATGACGGCGACGATCGCCGGCATGCGTGTGCCCGTCATCGACACGCCCATCGCGCAGATGGCCGACCGCCACGACTATCCGATCCCGCCGACGACGCTCGTGCCGATCGCCAAAGTGAGGTAGCGCCTGGCACGCGCTGTGCGCCGCGCTCTGCCATGGGCGGCAACGTCTTCGAGCGCTTCGCCGCGGCGGCGACGCGCGGGACCGGCTCGACGTTCGCGTTCATCGCCGCGGTCGCGATCATCGTCGTCTGGCTCGTCACCGGGCCGCTCTTTCACTTCTCCGACACGTGGCAGCTCGTCATCAACACTGGCACGACCATCGTCACCTTCCTCATGGTCTTCCTCATCCAGCGCGCGCAGAACAAGGACGCGCTCGTGCTGCAGATCAAGCTCAACGAGCTGATCGCGGCGCTGCAGGGGGCGAGCAACCGCCTCATCGCCGCCGAAGACTTGACCGAGGAGGAGCTCAAGGCGCTGGAGGAACACTTCGAGAAGCTCGCGGAGATGGCCAAGAGCGAGCGGCGCATCACCGAGTCGCATTCGATCGAGGAGGCCGAGGCGCGGCACGAATTCAAGAAGCGGCGCCGATCAGATCGGCAAACTTCCTGAGGTCGATGTTGCCGCCGGAGACGACGGCCACGATCGGCCCGTCGCCGGCGCGGCCCGACAGCGCCGCCGCCACCGGCAGCGCGCCCGCCCCCTCGCAGATCACGCGCATCGTCTCGGCCACGACGCGCATGGCGGCGCGCACCTCATCGAGCGACACGACGATCGAGCCGTCGACGATGCCGTGCATCCGCTCCCACATGCGCGGAAAGATGCTCTTGCCGCCGGCGCCGTCGACGAACGACGCCTGCCACGTCTCGAACACCTGCGGCGATCCTTTTTCGAACGAGCGCGCGCCGGGCGCAGCGGTCTCCGGCTCCGCGCCGAGGATGCGCACGTGGGGAGCGAGCTGGCGCACGGCGCTGGCCACGCCGGAGATCAGGCCGCCGCCGCCGATCGCGGTCATGACCGTCTTCACGGTCGGCAGGTCCTCGAGGATCTCCAGGCCGAGCGTGGCGTTGCCGGCGACGAAGTCGTGATCGTCGAAGGGATGGATGAACGTCCCCTCGACGCCGGGAAAAGTGCGCAGCTCCATGGCCTGCCAGCAGGCGTCGAACGGGACCTTGACGATGCGCGCGCCGAGGTTGCGCATCCGCTCGAGCTTCGTCTCGGGCGCGGTCTCGATGGCCACCACGGTGCACGGGATGCCGGCGTCGCGCGCGGCGAAGGCCACGCCCTGCCCAGCGTTCCCGGCACTGATGGTCCACACGCCTCTGCTCCGCGCTTCGGGCGAGAGCATGGCCACGGCGTTCGTCGCGCCGCGGATCTTGAAGGCGTTGATCGGCTGCAGCGTCTCGAGCTTGAGCCACAGCTCCGGCTCGCCGCGGTCGTGGCGCAGCCGTACCAGCGGCGTGCGCGTGATCGTGTTTTTGATCCGCTCGCGCGCGGCGTAGATCTCGTCGAGCGAGACGGGGCGGACGGGCGGAGGGAGGACGCTGCTCATGAATGCAGAATGCAGAATGCGGAATGCAGAATGCAATAGTTGACTGCATGGAAAACGCACTCAACGTCAACGAGCCGGAGCGGTGGATCGCGGTCGTCGGCGGCGCGGCGCTGGCGGCGTACGGGCTGACGCGGCGCTCGCCCGGCGGTCTTTTGCTCGCCGGACTCGGCGGGTTTTTCATCTGGCGCGGGCTGGCGTCGACGCCGACCCAAGGCGAGAACGTCAGCGTGCCGTACGGCCGCGGCATCCGCGTCGAGGAGTCGGTGTTCATCGTTCGCTCGCCCGAGGAGCTGTACCGGTTCTGGCGGAACTTCGAGAACCTGCCGCGCTTCATGTCCCACCTCAAGTCGGTGCAGGTCCTCGACGACAAGCGCTCGCACTGGGCGACGAAAGGTCCGGCCGGCAGCGACGTGGAGTGGGACGCGGAGGTCATCAACGAGATCCCGAACGAGCTGATCGGCTGGCGCTCCGTCGACGACTCGCAGGTGTCGCATGCCGGATCGGTGCACTTCACGCGGGCCATGCGCGGCGGCACGGAGGTGAAGGTGATCCTCCGCTACGACCCGCCGGGGGGCAAGGCCGGCGCGGCCATCGCCAGGCTCTTCGGCGAGGACCCGGCCAGGCAGGTGCGCGAGGACCTCGTCACGCTGAAGCTGATGCTGGAGTCGGAGCAAAGAGCAACAGGTCGAGGCTGAACGTCACGTCGCGCGCGTCGCCGGGACGCGTGCCGCGATACGACGAGAGCAACACGTCGCCGACGTCGACGACGGCCTTCTTCGTCACGCGGCGGTGCTCGAGCAGCGTGAAGCTGGCGAAGGTCTCGATCGTGCGCGGGACGCGGTCGCGCTGCGGTCCGCGGCGCAGCTCGATCAGGTCGTCCGGCGCGGGGACGGCGACGAGGAGGCGGCCGTCGTCGCGCAAGACGCGGTGGAACTCGGCGTCGTTCATGCGCGCGGTGATGGAGATGACGAGGTCGAATGTCGCGTCGCTGTACGGAATGAAGCGGTCGGCGTTCGCCACGATCCAGAAGCAGTCGGGATGGCGACGCGCGGCGGCGGCGATGGCGGGGATGGAGATGTCGATGCCGACGCGCTCGGGCGCGTCGATCGAAGCGAGCCAGTAGCCGTCGCCGCAGCCGACGTCGAGGACGCGATTGCCCTTCACGAAGAGCGGCGGCATGGCCGCCGCACTCCACACTCTTCGCCGCGCCGCCACCGCCTCCGCCGTGTCGCCGGGATGGCGCGAGCGCCGCTCGTTCGGCTGCAGCAGGTTCACGTAGCCGCTGCGCGCGACGTCGAAGGCATGGCCGCGCGCGCAGACGAAGCGGCGCGCGTCGCGATGCAGCGGGAGACGGCAGTCGCGGACGGTGCAGAGCAGCATGTATGCTCAGCCATCATGCATCGGACCACCCGCCGCCTTGTCCTTCTCGCGGTGGGAGTCGTCGTTTTCCTCTTCGTCTCGGCGCTGCTCTACGAAGCCGGCATGGGCGCGCTGGAGGGGCAGCGCCGCACCTTCCTGCAGAGCCTCGAGTGGGCCGCGGAGACGTTCACCACCACCGGCTACGGCCACGACAACCAGTGGTCGAGCCCGGCCATGGTGCTGCTCGTCATCGCCGTGCAATTCGTCGGCGTGCTGAGCGTGGTCCTCCTCGTGCCGCTGATCCTCCTGCCGTTCCTGGAATCGCGCTTCGAGGAGCGCCTGCCGCGCGACGCCGGCGACATCGCCCACCACGTCGTCGTCTACCGCTTCGGCCCGGCGGTGGAGACGCTGCTGCAGCGGCTGCGCGTGAACAACGTCCCCGCGCTCGTCGTCGAAGTCGACGAGGCCGCGGCGCGCGCGGTGATGGAAAGCGGGCAGCGCGTCGTCTTCGTCCGCTCCGACGAGGACGCGCTCGACGTCTGCAAGCTGTCCGAGGCGCGGGCGCTCGTGGCCAATGGGCGCGACCAGGAGAACGCGGCGCTGACGCTGCGGGCGCGGCAGCGCGGCTTCACCGGCGAGATCTACGCCTTCGTCGAGGAGCCCGCCCACCGCAAGCCGATGGAGCTGGCCGGCGTGACGGCCGCGTACACGCCGCGGCACATCATCGCCGCGGCGCTGGCAGCGCACGCCAGCGACGTGATCTCGCCGCGGCTGCCGGGCATCGACGCCATCGACGGCCTGCGCCGCTGCGAGCTGCGCATCGCGCCCGGAAATCCCGCGGCGGGGCGCACCCTCGGCGAGCTCGGCGTCGGCGCCCGCAGCGGCGCGGTCGTCGTCGGGCAGTGGAGCCGCAGCCGTCTGCACGCCCGCTGCGTGGCGGCGACGCGCGTCGAGTCCGGCGCGATCCTCGAGCTCGTCGGCACCGCCGAGTCGCTCAACGCCGCCTGCGGGATCCTCGGCGCGTCGCCGCTGCGCCAGCACGGCCCGTTCCTCATCGCCGGCTTCGGCGAAGTCGGGCGCAAGGTGCACGAGCTGCTCACCGACGCCGGCGAAGAGGTGCGCGTGATCGAGAGGCAGCCGGCGCCGGGCGTCGACATCGTCGGCAACGTGCTCGACTCCTCGGTGCTCGAGCGCGCCGGCCTGGCCGAGACGCGCGGCGCGGTCCTCGCCGTCGACAGCGATGACTCCACGCTCTTCGCCACCGTCGTCATCCGCGACACGGCGCCGGACGTGCCGGTGATCGCCCGCGTCAATCACTCCCGCAACCTCGACAACATCTACCGCGCCGGCGCCGACTACGCGCTGTCGATCTCCGACATCTCCGGGGAGATGCTCTCGGCGCGACTGCTGCGGCAGTCCGAGCGCACGCGCGAGGAGCACCGCGTGATCGTGCGAGCACCCGCGCGCGCGGCGCGCACGCTGGGCGCGCTCGACCTCCGCCACTACGGCTGCTCGGCGATCGCCATCAAACGCGGAGCCCGCTTCGTGACGCCGCTCGGCGCGGAGACGCCGGTCGAGCCCGGCGACGAGCTCTTCCTCTGCGGCAGCGCCGACGCCGCCCGCGCCGCCACCGCGGCATGCTGATTGCGACGTCCTGAGGTATGCAATCGACGAAAACGCACGCGCTCGTCAAGCGGCTCGTCCCCGCCGTCGCCGTCTGGGTGATCGGGAAGGCCCTCGACACGCCGCGCGTGAAGAAGCATCTGCAGAAGGTCGACGAGAAGGTCTACGAGAAGCGCGTGCTGGCCACGCACCACGTCCGCGAGAACAAGGCCTGGCTCGCGGCCGGCGCGGCCGCGTGCGCGATCGGCCTGGGGATGATCGTCAAGGCGGCGAAGCGGTAACATCGCGCCGCTTTGGCGAGGTCCCGCCTCATCGTTCTCATCCTCGGCGCCGCGGCCGGCGCGGCCGCCGCCGCGCTGATCGCGCCGCACCTCCGCGGCTTTTTTCACGCCCCCACCGGCGGCGTCGGCGCCTGCACGAAGCTCGGGTATCCGAAGGGGTGGGACTACGCGGTCGTGGCGCTGCTGACCGCGGCGAGCGCACTCGGAGCGATGGCGTCCTCGCCGGCTGGCCGGGTGCCGTCCGCGGCGCCCCGCGGCGGGACGCCGCGGGTCCAGCCGGTGTGGACACCGGCGCTCCTGGTCTTCCTCCTCATGCTCTTCGCCCACGACCACCCTTACTCCTTTATGGACTTCTACCACGAGGGCGAGCACCTCGCCCCCGCCTCGATCTACCTCGACGGCGGCAAACCCTACACCGACGTCTTCGTCCTGCACGGCCTCGCCGCCGACGGCGGCCTCGACTTCCTGGTGATGGGCGGCAAGCCGTCGCCGCTGAAGACGCGCCGCCTCGAGACCGTGCTCGACGCCCTGGCCCTGGCGCTCCTCGTGCCGATCGCCGCCGAGGTCACGACGACGTCGCTCGGCTTCCTCGGCGCGGTGCTCGTCGGCTTGTGCGCGATCGGCGCCGGCCTCGTGCCGGTCTTCCCGTACTACCGCTGGATTCCGCTCCTGTTCGCCGTCCTCGGCGTGTTGCGCCGCAACTGGTGGCTGGCCTGCCTGGCCTCGACCCTCGGCCTGCTCTGGAGCGTCGAGATCGGCCTCTACTCGATCGCCGCCACCGCCGCGATGATGCTCCTGATCCGGCCGAAGACGTGGGCACCCGTCGTCGCCGTCATCGCGCCGTTCGCCGTGCTCGCCGCGGTGCGCGCCGACATCCACCACTTCTTCGCCGACTCGTTCATCGCGATTCCGAAAGCCGCCGACGCCATCGCCGCGCTGCCGGCGCGTCCGATGGCCTGGGATTGGGAGTCGGCGCGCTACTACCTCCCGCCGGTGTTCTACGGCCTCGCGCTCGTGCTCGCGCTGCAGGCCTGGCGCCGCGGCGACAAAGAACGCGCCATGCAGATCGCCGCGATCACGCTCTTCTCCATCGCCGCCTTCCGCACCGCCGCGGGCCGTTGCAGCTGGAGCCACACGCGCTTCGGCATTCCGCTCCTCGGCATCGCCGTCGTTGCCTTCGTCGTCGAGCCGGCCGTGCTCGAGACCATCCGCTCGAAAGCGGTCTGGCGCATCGCGTTGCTCGCCCTCGTGGCCATCCCCTTCGCGCTCTACTTCGAGATCTGGTTCAACATCAGCTCGACGGCGAAGTTCGTCGCCGGCTGGCGCGCGCGACAGAAGCACGAAGGGCTCGTGCCGTATCCGATGGCGCGTGGCCGCGGCATCTTCACGTACGCCGAGAACGCGGCCGACCTCGCCGCGCTGAACGACCTCGTGCAGCGGCAAGTGCCGAAGGGCGAGACGCTGCTCGACCTCTCCAACGAGCGCGCCCTCTACTACCTGCTCGACCGCCGCCCGCCCGTGCGCTGCGCCGACGTCGGCATGCTCTCCCCGCCGGCGATGAGCGCGGAAGCGCTGCGGGAACTGAGCGCGCATCCGCCCCGCCTCGTCGTGCTGCACGGGCTGAAGAATCTCGACGAGCTCGACGGCATCTCCAACCGCGAGCGCGCCCCGGCGATCTTCGCCTGGGTCGACGCGCACTACCCGCGGCGGATGCAGGTCGGGCGCTACAGCGTGGCCCTGCCGCCATGATCGCGCTTACGCCGGATACGGATAGCCCGCGGCCAGCGCGTTCTGCAGTGTCGCGTCGTGCCCGTAGATATCCTCGAAGAACCGCACCGTCCCGTCGTCGTCGACCGTCGCCGTCGTGTAGATGATCATCACCGGGATCGCATTCTTCAGATTCACCTGCGACGGCTCCTTGCCGTTCATGGCCGTCTTGATCTTCTCCGGCGTCCACTGCGGCTGATCGCGCAGGACCCACGCGGCCAGCGCCGTCGGGTCTTCGACGCGCACGCAGCCGTGGCTGAAATCGCGGCGCGAGCGCGAGAAGAGCTCCTGCGACGGCGTCGAATGCAGGTAGACGTTGTTCTGGTTCGGGAACATGAACTTCACCAGGCCGAGGGCGTTGTTGGGGCCGGGCTTCTGGCGGACGGAGAGATCGAACGAGCGGAGCCGCGCCAGCGTGGCCGCGTCGACCTTCGCCGACGGCAGCGGCTGCCCGTCCGCGCTCACCAGCTCGTAGCCGTTGCGCTCGAGGTAATTCGCGTCTTTGGCGGCGTGGGGCACGAGCTCCTTCGACTGGATCGTCGGCGGCACGTTCCAGTACGGGCGGAAGACGAGGTAGCGCATGGCCGCCTCGAACACCGGCGTCTGGTGCGAGATCGTCTGCCCGACCACGACGCGCATTTTCATGGCCGTCTTTCCGCGCTCGTCGCTCCAGGCGCGCAGGACGAACTCGGGGATGTTGACGACGATCGGCGGGCGGTCGAAGTCCGCCGGCGCCCAGCGCCAGCGCTCCAGCGCCCACTCGATCTGCCGGGCGCGCACGCCGAGGGGGATGTTGAGCTGCTTGAACGTGCGGGCGCTGATGACGCCGTCGGCAGCCAGGCCGTGGCGCGACTGGAAGCGCTTCACGGCCTCGGCCAGCGCGCCGCCGTAGACCTTCGCGTCGACGCTTGCGTCCGGCGCGAGATCGCCGAGGCGGCGCAACCGCTTCGCAAGCTGCGGCAGCGCGGCGTAGGCGTCGCCGGGCTTGAGCGACTTCACCTCCGGCAGCGGCGCCTCCGTGCCGGCGTCGGCGGCCAGGCGGCGATACGTCAGCAGCGCCGCCTGCAGACGCTTGTACTCGTCGTACGGCGGCTCGACCTGGTCGAGGATCGCGTGCGGATCGGGGCCGACGCGGATCTCGTCGAGCAGGCGCGGCAGGTAGTACTTCTTCGTCTCGATGTCGAGATCGATGCGGATGTTGCGCGGGTTGATGCGGCCGATGTGCAAGTCGGAGATGTAGCGCATCAGCGACGCGCTGAGCGCGAGGTCGAAACGCGCGGCCTGCTCGGCGCTCGCGCGCGGCAGCGCGGCGATGCGCTCCGGCCAGCGCGTGGCGTCGTAGTCGACGGCGTTGATGCCCTTGGCGTCGGCGGCGTCGAGGATGGCGATGACCGCGAGCGCCTGCGCCGTCGGCTTCCCGTTCGCCAGCCAGGCCGGCTCGTAGGCGCGCGGCGCGTAGAAGTTGCGCAGGTGCTTGCGGTAGTCGGTGAAGTCCGGCCAGCGCATCTCGTCAAGGCGCGAGACTTCGACGAGCGGCTCCAGCGTCCGCGCCACCGGCGTGGCGGGCGGGATGGTGACGGTCTGAGCAGCAGCGGACAGACAGAGGGCGAGCGGGAGAAGAGCAATGCAGGACCGGCGCATCGCCGCGCATTTTAACGGCTGAGTGAACGTCTCTTGCACTCTTCAGCCTGGAAAGGAGGGCCCTGCTGATGAGGTTCGGCAGACGAGATCACGAGTCGTTCATCGGCTCGTACGACCCCGAGCACGAGATGCCCGACCCCGACCGTGGCCCGCGCGACCGCTGGCAATCGGATGTCTACCGGCACAACGCCCGCGACGGCCGCTGGACCTACCGCTGGAATCCGGAGCGGATCGAGGAGCGCGGCCCGCGCCGCCCGTGGCGCGGCGACGTCGAGAGCGAGATCCAGCCGCGCGACCGTTACGAGCCGCGCTTCGGCCGGCATCCCGAGTACGAGCGCGGCTATGAGCACGGCTACTACGACCGCGGCCTCGACGAGGCCCGCGACTCCGACCGCTGGGGACGAGACCGCTTCGATCGCGACCGCTGGCGCGACGAGTGGGACGACTGGAGCGTCAATCCGTGGGACCGCGACCGCGACTGGCGCGGCCGAGGCGGCCGGTACTGAAACTTTTTGGCGCTCCTCGGCATTTAACATGGCCGAGGAGCGCACAGATGAAAAAAATCCTCCCCCTGGCGATCACTCTGGTCGCCGCCTATCTCACCCTGGTCATCCTGCAGCGTCCCACGACCGCTGCCCCCGCCGAGAAGAGCAAAGGAGCCGCCATGGACTCGAAGTACCACAAGCCCTCCGACGCCGAGCTGAAGAAGACCCTCACCCCGATCCAGTACGAGGTCACGCAGCACGAAGGGACGGAGCCGCCGTTCCGCAACGAGTACTGGGACAACCACAAGGAAGGGATCTACGTCGACGTCGTCTCGGGCGAGCCGCTCTTCAGCTCCCTCGACAAGTTCGAGTCCGGCACGGGCTGGCCGAGCTTCACGAAGCCGCTGGAGCCGGCGAACGTCAAGACGAAGACGGACCGCAAGCTCTGGATGGCCCGCACCGAGGTCCGCTCCGCGCACGCCGACTCCCACCTCGGCCACGTCTTCGACGACGGCCCGGCCCCGACCGGCCTGCGCTACTGCATGAACTCCGCGTCGCTGCGCTTCATCCCCGTCGATCGCCTTCAGGCCGAGGGCTACGGGCAGTATCTGCCGCTGTTCAAGAAGGCAGCGCACCAATGACGACCGAGACCGCCACGCTCGCCGGCGGCTGCTTCTGGGGCGTGGAAGAGCTGATCCGCAAGTTGCCCGGCGTGATCGACACGACCGTCGGCTACGCCGGCGGCGCACTCGAGCATCCGACGTACGAGGACGTGAAGCACGGCCACACCGGGCACGCCGAGAGCATCGAGGTGGTCTTCGATCCGGCGCAGATCTCGTACGACGACATCCTCGACTTCTTCTTCCGCCTGCACGATCCGACGACGAAGAACCGGCAGGGGAACGACGTCGGCACGCAGTACCGCTCGGCGATCTTCGTGCACGACGAGAAGCAGCGCGAAGCCGCGGCCAAGGCCATCGAGCGGGCTCAGCAGAAGTGGCCGCGGCCGATCACGACGGAGATCGTCGACTACACGAAATTCTGGCCGGCCGAGGACTATCATCAGGATTACCTGCAGCGGAAACCGCACGGATACACATGCCATTATTTGAGGTGAGATCATGAATTACGTAATCCTGGCGTTGCTGCTCCTCGGCCCGCCATCCCAGGTCGGCGTTCACGTTGGCAACCCTGAGTATTCCGCGCCGAGGCCGATCGCCGTCCACGAGCACGAGGCCGGCCGCGTCGATGTGGCCCTGTGGGAAGTGAAGCGCACCGGCCCCGACGTCGTCACGGTGAAGTGGTCGTACACGAACAAGACCGGCGAGCGGAAGCAGCTCACCACGCAGCGCACCGGCTGGCCCGACCCGTACCGCCTCGTCTTCGAGGGCTACCTCATGGACGACGAGACGCGCACGAAGTACCCGCCGCTGAAGGACGAGGATGAGCATCCGATCGCGCCGAGGCATGGCGGCGTGAACGAGTACATCTATCTCGCTCCGCACGCGACGCTGAAGACATGGGCGAAGTTCGCCGCGCCGCCGGCGGAGACGAAGACGATCAGCGTCTACATCCCGCGCGTGGAGCCGTTCGAGGACGTGCCGATCAAGTAGCTCACCGCGTCAGCTTCAGCCCGTACTTCCCGGCCAGGTAGTCCTCGACCTTTTTCCGCTCGTCGTCCGTCAGGATCCGGCGATAGACGAGCATCTCCGCGACGTTGCCGAGCCATGGCTCGTGGTACACCGTGCCGGTGCCGCCGATGTAGAACTTGTCGAGGCTCGCGCCGTGGTCGATCTGCTGGTTCTGCTTTGCCGGCGCGCCGTTGACCCAGACGTTCAACATCTTCTTCGTCTGGTCATAGCTGTCGACCGTCAGATACGGCGTGTTCGCGGCGAGCTTGAAGATGCCGATCACGTCGGCGTTGCCGCCGAATACCGTGTAGTTGAAGGGGTCGGCGCGGTTGTCGAGGCCGGCGGCGCGGTCGTAGCCGCCGTCGTCGGCGCCGTAGAGCTTGCGCGGCGGAGTCGGCGCGTCGGTGTCGCTCGTGAATACCGAGATCACCGTCAGTTGCGGCGACGCTGCCGGGTCGATGTTGAGGTTCGCCTCGAGAATGTTCGTGCCGCCGTCGAAGTGAACGGCCGGCTTGCCGCCGATGGCGTTCTGCGCCAGCGCCGGCCGCGTCTCCGGCAAGCCTGCCGTCGCCTTCACCGTCGAGCCTTCGACCGCCCACGACGACACCTTGCCGTCCGCGCCCGCGGTCACGCCCGAGTCGGCGCGCAGCCAGAGCGAGAGCCCGCTCGTCGGCACCGGCGCGTTCGCAACGTTCACGTCGGGCGGCGGCACGTAGATCGTCTTCGTCGTGTCCGTGGCGGCCGTCGTGGTCGTGGCCGGCGCCGGCGGCGGCGTGGTCGAAGTCGTCGTCGGAGTCTCGGTTTTGCGGCAGGCAGCGAGAACCAGCAATGCGGCAAAAAATGCGGTGCGCTTCATGTGAGTATCCTACGTCAATGCCGGAGCGCCGGCGGCTCCGAGGACGCCACCGCAGCGCCCCGAATCGCCAATGTCTTCCGGTCCTGCAAAAACACCGCGACGCCGAGGTGCGCCGGATTCCACGCCTTGTCGATCGGGATCGCCACCGTCGTGTCGACCGAGCCCGTGCTCACGCGCAGGAGGCGGCGGACGATGGCGTCGTTGTCGATCGTCCGGCCGCTGTTCTCGCCGGCCATGACCTTCGTGCTGATGCCGTTCTCGTAGAGCGCGAGGACGACGTCGGTCGGCGCGGCGGCCGTGACCTTCGCGTTGATCGACACCTTCAACGCGTCGCCGCGCGTCATCGAAACGCGCACGGTCCCGAACGGCGCCTGCCGCGACTGCTCGGCCATGGCGGCGTCGAGCGCCTGCGCGTTCGTGCCGACGAACTGCCGCGCGCCGTTGACGACCATCTGCGGCGTGTACGCGGAGTTGAGGCTGAGCGCGCGCACGTAGAACTGCTGGCGGCGCGTCCAGTCGGGCGCGGAGAACGGATCACGCCACCCGAGGCGGTCCCAGTAGTCGACGTGGAAGGCGAGCGGGATCACCTTCCCGCGCAGGGCGGCGTCACTCACGAGCTCGCGGACCAACCTGTCCGCCGGCGGGCAGCTCGATCACCCCTGCGAGGTGAAGAGCTCCACGATGACAGGGTTCGGCCCGAGCGACTGCTCGTGCGTGACCGCGGCGAAGGTGCCGAGAGCTAGCGCCGCCACGACGGCGGCGGCGATCCATCCGGTGCGCATCGCGCCGAGTATAGGTACACTCCCGCCCCATGAGCAAAGTCAACGTAGGAGTCCTCGGTTCCGGCGACGTCGGGAAATCGTTCGCGCGCGCCTTCGCCGCGCTTGGGCACGAGGTCATGATCGGCTCGCGCTCGCCGGAGAAGCTCGCCGACTTCACCGCCGGCGCCGGCGCGGCCGTCCGCGGCGGCACGTTCGAGGAGGCCGCGAAGTTCGGCGACCTCATCGCCCTGGCCACGCTCGGCACCGCCACCACCGAGGCCCTGCGCATCGCCGGACCGCAGAACTTCGACGGCAAGGTCGTCATCGACGCCACCAACCCGCTCGACTTCAGCACCGGCGCGCCGAAGCTCTTCATCGGCTTCGAAGACTCCCTCGGCGAGCAGGTCCAGCGCCAGCTCCGCGGCGCCCGCGTCGTCAAGGCCTTCAACACCGTCGGCAACGCCTTCTTCTACAAGCCCCAGCTCCCCGGCGGGCCGCCCGACATGTTCCTTTGCGGGGACGATGAGGACGCCAAGAGGACAGTCAGCCAAGTCTGCGACGCCTTCGGCTGGGGCGTCGTCGACATCGGCGGCATCGACGGCGCCCGCTACCTCGAGCCGATGTGCGTCGTCTGGGTCGCGCACGGCCTCCGCTCGGGCTCTTGGACGCACGCGTTTAAGTTGCTGCACGGGTGAGCGATTTGCGATCAGCGATTCGCGATTCGGGGAGGGCAGCCGAATCGCGAATCGCGAATCCCTAATCGCTTGAAACACCTTCGAAACACCCCATGGCAGTACGATTGCAGCCTGCCAGGCCAATCCAGTGAGGTGTACATGCGCAAACTCCTCCTCTCCGTTCTCCTTCTCGTCTTTGTCGCCGGCTCCGCACAGGCCCAGTACTTCGGCAAGAACAAGGTCCAGTGGGAGCACTTCGACTTCAAGGTCCTGAAGACCGAGCACTTCGACATCTACTACTACGACCGCGAAGCCGACGTGGTCAACGACATGGGACGCATGGCCGAGCGCTGGTACGTGCGCCTCTCCGACGTCTTCAACCACACCTTCGCCCGCAAGCCGATCGTGCTCTACGCGAACGCCGCGGACTTCCAGCAGACCACCACGACGCCGGAGCTCATCGGCCAGGGGACGGGCGGCTTCACCGATCCCTTCATGAACCGCGTGGTCATGCCCCTCACCGGCGATATGGCCGAGAACGACCACGTCCTCGGTCACGAGCTCGTGCACGTCTTCCAGTTCGACGTGGCCGCCTCGCTCTCCAACAACCGCCGCCGCTTCAACCTCGAGCTCCTGCCGCTGTGGCTCGTCGAGGGCATGGCCGAGTACTTCTCGAAGGGGCGCGTCGACCCGCTGACGGCGATGTGGATCCGCGACGCCACCGTCCGCAACCGCATGCCCGACAACCTCCGCAAGCTGAACGACCCGCGCTACTTCCCATACCGCTACGGCGAGTCGCTCATGGCCTACATCGGCGGCCGCTTCGGCGACGACGCCGTCGTTCGCTACTTCCTCGCCGCCGGCCTGGCCGGTCCCGAAGGCGCGTTCGAGCGCGCCCTCGGCGTGCCGTCGAAGCAGATCTTCGTCGACTGGGTCGAGTCGGCCCGGCAGATGTACGACCCGGTGCTCAAGGAGCGCCCCGCCAACCTCGGCAACGCTCTGATCGGCGAGACCCGCAAAGGCCAGCGCGGCATGCTCAACGTCGGTCCGGCACTCAGCCCCGACGGCAACCTCCTGGCCTTCCTCTCCACGCGCGAGATCTTCGACGTCGACCTCTTCCTTGCCGACGCCCACACCGGCCGAGTCTTGCGCAGGCTCGCCTCCACCGGGCGCGATCCGCACATGGACGCCCTGCGCTTCATCGACTCCGCCGGCGCCTGGTCGCCCGACTCCACGAAGCTCGCCTTCGTCACCTTCGAGCGCGGCGACAACTACCTCGGCATCGTCGACGTGAACGGCAGCCGCGTGCAGCACATCCGCGTCCCCGGCATCGACTCCATCAACACCGTGGCCTGGTCGCCCGACGGCCACAGCATCGTGATGTCGGCGCAGACCATGGCCGCCAGCGACCTTTTCCTCTACGACCTCAACTCCAACCAGGTCCGGCGCCTGACGGACGACAAGTACGCCGACCTGCAGCCCGCCGTCTCGCCTGACGGCAAGACCGTGGCCTTCATCACCGACCGGGCCGAGGGGGCCAACCTCGAGGCCTTGGCCTTCTCGCAGATGAGCGTGGCCACGCTCGACATCGACAGCGGCCGCGTGCGCGTGCTGCCGCTGTTCAAGGGAGCGAAGCACATCAACCCTCAGTTCTCGCCAGACGGCAGCGGACTCTACTTCATCGCCAACCCCGAGGGCGTTGCCGATGTCTATCGCTACAACTTCGCGGACGGCAGCGTCTCCCGCATCACCTACGTGCAGACCGGCGTGGCCGGCATCACCGACCTCTCGCCGGCGCTGAGCGTGGCCTCGCACTCCGGCAACATCGCCGTCTCGCTCTTCGAGGACGACAACTACAACATCTACACGCTGCCGGCGAACACGCCCGGGACGAAGCTGGCCTCGCTCGATCTCCCGCCGAACAGCGTGCCGGCCGGACAGCTCCCGCCGTTGCGCGGCACGCCGTCGCGGATTCAGGCCTACCTGTCGCAGCCCGAGCGCGGCCTGCTGCGCACGTCCGCCGGCTTCACCACCGCGCCCTACTCCTCCTCGCTACATCTCGCGTACGTCGGACCGCCGACGATCGGCGTCGGCGTCAGCACGTACGGCGCGGGCATCGGCGGCAGCGTGGCCGCGGAGTTCACCGACATCCTCGGCGAGCACAGCATCGGCTTCGCCATCGCCGGACAGGGCAACTCCGGCTTCGGCACCTTCGCCGACCAGTTCGAGGGCGAGGTCTTCTACCTGAACCAAACCCATCGCGTGAACTGGGGCGCCGACTACACGCACCTCCCCTACATCAGCGCCGCCACCGGCGTCGGCTCGACGGTCGTCAACATCAACGGCCAGCTCACGCCGGCGGACCAGATCATCCAGGACCGCCAGATCAACCGCTTCGACGATCTCTCCGGCGTGATCCAGTATCCGTTCAACACCATCCAGCGCGTCGAGTTCACCGCCGGCGTGCAGCACCAGTCGCTGAAGACCGAGGAGGAGGTGCTGACGATCGTCGGCGATCAGATCATCGACGACACCACGACGCCGTTCGGCCCGAACTTCTCGTTCAACCTGGCCCGCGTCTCGGCCGCGCTCGTCGGCGACAGCGCCGTCTTCGGCTTCCTCTCGCCGCTGCGCGGCTCGCGCTACCGCTACGAGATCGACGCCCTCACCGGCGACCTCCACTTCGAGACCGCGCTGGCCGACTATCGCCACTACTGGTTCGCGCGGCCTGTGACGTTCGCCGTCCGCGGCCTCCACTACGGCCGCTACGGCCGCGACTCGGAGAGCCCGCTGATCCAGCCGCTCTACGTCGGCGACATCGGCCTGGTGCGCGGCTACGAGTTCGGCTCGATCAACCTCGACGAGTGCGCGAACGGCAATCCCGCCACCGGCAGCTGCCCGGTGTTCGACCGCCTGTTCGGCTCGAAGATCGCCGTGGCCAACGCCGAGCTGCGCATCCCGCTCTTCGGCACGAAGGAGTTCGGCATCTTCAGCGGCTTCGTGCCCACCGAGGTCGCGCCGTTCGTCGACGCCGGCCTGGCCTGGAACCAGGGCGACCACCCGAAGGTCAAGTTCGCCACGAACACGAACGAGCGCGTGCCTGTCGTCAGCGCCGGCGTGACCCTGCGCATGCTGCTGAGCTACATCCCGCTGGAGTTCTACTGGGCCAAGCCGTTCCAGCGCCCCGGCAAGGGTTTCGAGTTCGGATTCAATATCATCCCCGGTTGGTGATCTTCATCTCCCGCCGCACCTTCGAGCAGCTCGTCGAGAACGCCCTCGACGAGCTGCCGAAGCAGTTCGCCGACATGCTCCACAACGTGGCCGTGATCGTGGAGGAGGAGCCGTCGGACGAGGACCTCGATCTGGTCGAAGACTCCGGCCACGAGCTCCTCGGCATCTACCGCGGCACGCCCCTGCCCCAGCGCAGCTACGGCATGTCCCTCATGCCCGACCAGATCGCCATCTTCCGCGGCCCGATCCTGCGCATCGCCCGCAGCCGCCACGAAGCCAGGCAGGAGATCCGGGATACGGTCGTGCACGAGCTGGGGCACTACTTTGGGTTGGATGACGAGACGATGATTTATTGAGGGGCGTAGACCGGAATCTCCGAGATCGCGAACCGCCCGCTCGTCTGCGCGCTCCAGCCTTTGATCTCGACCAGGGCCGCCGTCGCGGGCACGTCGACGAACACGGTCGTCGTCGGGAGGATGCATCCCGTTCCGACCATCTGCAGCTGCTGCCACCCGCGGAACACGAGCGCGCCGTTCTCGGCGTAGCCGCGCACTTGAAGCACGCCTTCGCGCGGCGCCGGCAGCTTGTCCTCGTCAGGCGATTCGGGAAGCTCGCCGAGATGCCGGGCGGTGCGGTGGGCCGGGCCGAGCGCGCCGTCCTTGAAGTCGAGCAAGATCGAATGGATCTCCTCCCACACGGGGATTTCCGGCCTCTTCCACGCCGCTGCGCCCTCGGGGCAGCCGCCGCGCACGATCTCCAGCGCCTCCTTCGTCAGGTGCACCTCGGCGTCGCAGTGGAGCTCCGCGTGATGCATGATGAATGTCCGCTTGTCGTCGCCGCGCGCGACGAGCTCCAGCGGCGTCTCGGGCAGGGTGATCTCGAAGCGCCCGTCCTTCACCGCGACGGACTCCCAGCCGTTGCGCTGCACCGAGCGGATCCCCTCCGGCACCGTGCCGCGCACGACGACCGTGCGCCCGAGCGAGAAGTCGCCGGCGGTCTCGATGCGCTCGCCGCCGGCGGCACGCGCGGTGATGTGCACCGCGGCCGGGCCGGCACCGCCGAGGATTTTCGCGCAGCGCGCCGCCATCGGCGACGCAGACGTCGCCCTGCTCTGACAGCGCGAAGAGCTCCGTCGCTTCGAACATCCCGCGCTTCTCGACCGTGACGCGCTCGATCGACTTCATTGCCACGCGCTCGCCGTTGTCGTTGCGATGGACGCGGAAGCAGAGACTGCCGAGGCGCTCGGTGGTGACGATCGGCTCGATGCTCGGCACGACGAAGTGCCCGGCGCGCATTTCCTTGAGGTCGGGCTCCTTCGGCTCGGGGAGGTCGATCGAGCGCGGCTCGCCCTCGGCGAGCGTGACCTGAATGCCGTCGACGTCGTGCGCACCGGCGCGAAGCAGCAGCGTCGGACGATTGCTCATCGGCTGCAGTTGCACGCCGTCGACGGTGACGAACGAATTGCGCGGGTGCACGGTCAGCCGCGCCGGCACGTCCTTCGCGTCGTCCCACGCGCGGATCGTCGCGTCGATCGCCGCGGTCACGCCCGCATCGCGCGCGCCCATCGTCCGCGCCACGGCCAGCTCCTCGCGCGCGGGCGTGGGCGCGTTGCGCGCGAGCTTGCACATCGTTTCGGCGTAGCGCACCTTCGCCGTCACGTTGCGCGACGCGCGCGGCGGCAGCGACGACTTCTCGACCGCGCGGAGCAGCGGCCCGACGTCGCACGGCATCGCGGCCGCGAAGAGCAATGCCGCGGCGATCATTTGATTTTGATCAGCTCCACGTCGAACACGAGCATCCCCCGCGGCCGCCCTTCCTGTCCCTTGTAGGCAAGATTCTCCGGGATCCACAGCCGCGCTTTCTCGCCCTCGGTCAGGAGCTGGAGCCCTTCGCGCCAGCCTTCGATCACATCTCGGAGCGAAAACTCGGCCGGCTCGCCGCGGGTGACGGAGCTGTCGAAGAGGTAGCCCGTCGTCTGCCAGCCGCTGTAGTGGACGACGACGGTGTCGCTGCTCTTCGGATGCCGCGTGCCGGTGCCTTTGCGCAGGATCTTGTACGCGAGGCCGGACTTCGCGACGGTGGCCTCGGCGGGCGGGCGGGCCACGTCGATCGGCTTCGACGGCGGATGGATGATCTCGATCAGATCGACGTCGGCGACGAGCATGCCGCCCGGCGGCACCTTGCCGCGCGCGCCGACGCGCTCGTCGATCCACGAGCGCCGGTGCTCGCCCGGATGCATCAGCGTCACGGTCTGCTTGAGGCCGATCATCAGCTTCCCGACCGGCGCCACGACCCACTGCGGCGGCGCGATGTAGTCGAGGAGCTTCCCGTCCGGCGAGGACCAGAGCGTGTAGCGGATCTTGGCGATGTCGTCGTCGGATGGCAGCCCGTTGCCGTTGCCGGGCGTGATGACCTTCGTGATCAACCCGTTGCCGACGTTGAGGGCATCGGCGGGCGGCGTGTTGAGGTCTGGCGGCGGCGTCGGCTTCGCGGGGGGCGTAGCGGCGAGGAGAACGGCGAGTAGGAGGACGTTCATGCGGCCCGCATTATCGCCGACGATTCCGCGCCCGCGCCCGAAGACGAAAAGCCGGGCGCGGGCGCGGGCGCGGGCTCGGGCGCGGGATTAATCGCGAGGAATATGAAACGGCACTTCATCCTCCGGCGCCGCGCTGTAGTCGCGCTCGTCGTCGGGGATGTGCCACTGCTCGTCGTCCTCGGTCCAGGTGCGAATGTCTTCCATTGCTTGCTCCTAATGTCCGCCGAACTGCGCGGCCTCCGTCGATCCGGCCAGCGCGGTCGTCGACGCTTGCCCGTTCGAGATCACCTTCATCACCTCGTCGAAGTAGCCGGTGCCGACCTCGTGCTGGTGCTTCGTGGCTGTGTAGCCGTCCTTCTCCGCGGCGAACTCCGCCTGCTGCAGCCGCGAGTACGCGGCCATCCCCTCGTCGCGGTAATGCAGCGCGAGGTCGTACATCGAGAAATTGAGAGCGTGGAAGCCGGCCAGCGTGACGAACTGGAACTTGTAGCCCATGGCCGCCAGCTCGTCGCGGAAGCGCGCGATCGTCTCGGCGTCGAGCTTCTTCGCCCAGTTGAACGACGGCGAGCAGTTGTACGCGAGCAGCTTCCCCGGGAACCGCGCGTGGATGGCCTCGGCGAACTCGCGGGCCTCGTCGAGGTCCGGCGTCGACGTCTCCATCCACAGCAGGTCCGCGTACGGCGCGTAGGCCAGGCCGCGGGCGATGCACATCTCCATCCCGCCGCTGATGGCGAAGAAGCCCTCGGCCGTGCGCTCGTCGCTGGTGATGAAGGGGTGGTCGCGTTCGTCGACGTCGCTGGTGATCAGCGTGGCGCTGTTCGCGTCGGTGCGGGCCACAACGAGCGCCGGCACGCCCGTGACGTCGGCCGCCAGGCGCGCCGCCGTCAGCGTGCGGATAAACGCCGAGGTCGGGACCAGGACTTTGCCGCCGAGGTGACCGCACTTCTTCTCGGAGGCGAGTTGATCCTCGAAGTGCACCGCCGCGGCCCCCGCCTCGATCATCTGCTTCATCAGCTCGAACGCGTTCAAGCATCCGCCGAAGCCCGCCTCGGCGTCGGCAACGATCGGCGCGAACCAGTGCGTGCCGTTGCGCCCTTCGCTGTAGTCGATCTGGTCGGCGCGCTGCAGGGCCTGATTGATCCGCTTCACTACCGCCGGGACGGAGTTCGACGGATAGAGGCTCTGGTCGGGGTACATGTGGCCGGAGAGGTTCGCGTCCGCGGCGACCTGCCAGCCGCTGAGGTAGATGGCCTGGAGGCCGGCGCGCACCTGCTGGATGGCCTGGTTGCCGGTGAGCGCGCCGAGCGCGGCCACCCACGGCTCGTTCTGCAGCAGGTCCCACAGCCGCTCCGCGCCGATCTGGGCGAAGGTGTGCTCGACGTCGATCGAGCCGCGCAGGCGCAGCACGTCGTCGGCCGTGTAGTCGCGCGTGATGCCGTCCCAGCGGGGGTTGGTCTCCCAATCGCGTTCGATCTGCTTCGGGTCACGAACCGCTTTCAGTCGTCTCGCCATGATCGTCCTCACCCTTCCGTGTTCGTCGTGTAAAATAATGAGCAGTCCGCACGCCAAAAGCAATAAGTTGAGCTTGTACAGCAAGTTAGGCTGTTGAAATTTACTAAATTACCGGCGAAAACTTGTAAATCGTTGTAAGATACGGGGGCATGAGCAGCCCAAGACTAGGTTCCAAAGTCCGTGCCCTCCGCCGCCGCGAGAGCGTTAGCCAGACGGAGCTCGCCGCCAAGCTGGAGATCTCCGCCAGCTACCTCAACCTCATCGAGCACAACCAGCGGCCGCTGCCGGCGCACCTGCTCGTGAAGCTGGCCCAGGTGTTCCACATCGACATCAGCTCGTTCGCCGACGATAGCTCCACGCATCTCGCCGCCGACCTGCAGGAAGTCTTCGGCGACCCGCTCTTCGAGGAGCACCCTGTGACGCTCACCGACACGCGCGAGCTGGCCGAGAACGCCACGGCTTCGCGGGCCATCGTGGCTCTCTACCGCGCCTACCAGAACGCCGTGAAGTCGGAGCACGCCCTCGCCTCGCGCCTCTACGACGGGCACATCACCTCGATCGATCCGATGCACGTGCCGTCCGAGGAAGTGACCGACGTCATTCAGCAGAACATGAATTACTTCCCGGAGATTGAGGCCGCCGCGGAGATGCTCGCCCAACGCGTCCGCTTCGACCGCAGCGACATGTACCGCTCCATGACGGCGTTCCTCCGCGAGCGCCACGGCATCGAGGTCGTGCTCGCCCCGGTCAGCGCCGACCGCGGCGCGATCCGCCGCTTCGATCCCGCGAAGCTCCTGCTGTCAATCTCCGAGGTGCTGCCGCCGTGGGGACGGCAGTTCCAGGTCGCCCATCAGATCGGATATCTCGAGGCCGGCCCGGCGCTCGACGCCGTGCTGGCGCGCTCCACGACGCTGCTGACGACGCCGGAGTCGATGAAGCTCTGCCGCATCGCCCTGGCCAATTACTTCGCCGCCGCGCTGCTGATGCCGTACGACGATTTCCTGCAGATGGTCGAGAGCGTCCGCTACGACATCGAGCTGCTGCAGCACCACTACACGGCGAGCTGGGAACAGGTTTGCCACCGCCTGACGACGCTGCGCAAACCGGGCGCGTCGGGGGCGTCGTTCCACTTCGTCCGCGTCGACATCGCCGGGAACATCTCCAAGCGCTTCAGCGGGACGGGCATCCGCTTCGCGCGCTTCTCCGGCTCCTGCCCGCGCTGGGACGTGCACGCGGCCTTTCTCACGCCCGGGCGCATCCGCACGCAGCTGTCGCGCATGCCGGACGGCACGGCCTACTTCTGCGTGGCCCGCACGATCCGCAAGAGCTACGGCTACGCCTCGGGCGACGCGTTGATGGCCGTCGGCATCGGCTGCCCGGTCTCCGACGCCCGCCTCCTCGTCTACGCCGACGCCTACGACCTCGACAACCTCGAGGCCGCCGTGCCGATCGGGACGACGTGCAGACTCTGCGAGCGCCTCGATTGCGATCAGCGCGCCTTCCCGCCGCTGCAGCAGGGTTTGGTGTTGGATGAGAACGTCCGCGGACGCTCGTTCTACGTGCCCGCGGACGCGCGCGCGGCGGCGGCGACGATCGCCGTCGCCGCCAAACCGCGCAAACGATCTACGACGCGACCGCTTCCTTCGAACAAAACTGATCGAACGCGGCCGTGAGCTCCGCGGCGATGTCCCACGGCGTCCGTCCTTCGATCTGCCACCGCTCGAACATCTTCACGATCTCGCCGTCGCGGAAGAGCGCGATCGACGGCGACGACGGCCGGTAGCCGACCATGTACTCGCGGGCCCGCTGGGTGGCATCTTTGTCGTTGCCGGCGAACACGGTGATCATCCGCTCGGGCTTGACGCCGTGCTCCAGGGCCATGGTCACGGCCGGGCGGGCGTTGCCGGCCGCGCAGCCGCAAACCGAGTTGACCACGACCAGCACCGTGCCCTTCTTCTCGCCGAGAACGGCGTCGACCGCGTCGGCCGTCCGCGTCTCCTCGATGCCGAGGCGCGTGAGCTCCTCGCGCATCGGCTGAACGATTCTTTCGTCATACATCATGGGAATTGCCTCCGTCGGTTTCGATCATAGCGCGTCAATGCCTGCGCGTGGTGTCGATCTGCATCGAGCTGACCATCGCGTCGAGCACGGGGCGGTAGCTGGCCGCGTCGCGCTCCGGAGTGATGAACAACAGATAGAGGAGATGTTCATCCGCGAGCTGGCGCGTCACCACGGTCACGCGCTCGTCGATGCCGGTCTGCGGATCGACGCCTCGCATGACGGCCCCCACCGCCGTCCCTCCCGCCAGCCGGAACCGCCCCTCGGAACCGCTGACGAGGCGCAGGTACGGGCTGCTCTGCTGCAGCGCGGCGAGAAGATCGTTCGTGGCGTTCTCGATGGAGATGTCGCCGAAGCCGGCGTTGCCGAACGGATCGTAGTGGTTGATGATCGCGCCGACGACGATCTCCGAGCCGGAAACGGCGCCCGGCGGTCCGATGGTCACGCCGGTCGAGCCCTGCTGATAAACCTGCCAGTTCGAAGGGTAGCCGATGCGATACAACCCCGACTGGCTCGTGTAGCTGCGCAGCGACGACGACGGCGCAGGGATGCTGATCGCCGACGAAGCCTGCGACGACGGCCGCCGCCGCGACGACGACGAGGCCGCGGCCGGGCCGGAGCGCTGGATCTGCGCCATCGTCGGCGCCGCGCCCGAACCGCGCAGCCGCGACTGCACGCTCTGCAATTCGGCGACATTCGTCGTCGGCGTCTGCGAGACGTGCAGCAGCTGCGCTTCCTGCTGGATGCGCGCGATGCGGTCCGGCGGCGCGGGGTGATCGGAGAGCCAGCTCGTCTTGCGCGCCGTGTCGGCATGCTCGAGGGTCTGGAAGAAACCGACCATGTCGGCGGGCGAGTAGCCCGACGCGGCCAGGATCTGCGCGCCGCGGATGTCCGCCTGCGACTCGAGATCGCGGCTGTATTTGAGGAAGAGAACGTTCAGGCCGAAGCCGCCGACGGCGTTGATGACCTGCGCCGTTCCCTGGCCGACCTTGCCGCCCAGCAGTCCGCCGAGGATGCTGATACCGGCCTGCGCCAGGTAAGCCTTCGACGCCTGGTGCGTGCCGTGGCGCAGGGCCACGTGGGAAATCTCGTGCGCGAGCACGCCCGCGACCTCGCCTTCGTTGCGCGCCTGATCGAGCACGCCTCGGTTGACGTAGATGTAGCCGCCGGGAAGCGCGAAGGCGTTGATGTCCGAGGCGTTGACGACGCGGAATTGATAGTTGAACTGCGGACCGCCGGCGTTCGCCGCGAGGCGCTGGCCGATGCGGTTAACGTACGAGTTGACGCTGGCGTCGCGCACGAGCGGCAGCTGCTGCTCCGCCTGCGCCGCCGACTGCGCGCCGATCTGGGCGTCGTCGTTGGGCGAAAAGAGATTGAATCCTGCCTTGATGCGCGTCTGCGCGCTGGCGATGGACGCGATCATCGTCAGGAGCATGGCGAGCGCAGCCGTTCTAGTTCGGTTCATACCGGGCCTCCTGCGCCGGAGTCTTGCGCGTTCAGTGCCGAACCGCGCGGACGCGCGGCTTGAGGATGGCCAGGAGGGCGGCAACGTCGGCCTTGTCGATGAGGCCGTCGCCGTTGACGTCGCAGCCCCAGCTGGCGGTGAAGGCCCTGCCGGGGTCGCCGGCCGCTTTCTCGACCGCGGCGAGGTCGGCGAAGTCGACGAAGCCGTCGGCGTTGCAGTCGCCCCGCAGCGGCACGGTGAGCTGATAGATCGCATTGCCGGTACAGAAGTAGATCTCGCCTTTCGGTCCCTCGGCGACGTCGATGACGAAGCTCGTCTCGCCTTTGATGATCGGGACCGGCGCGGGGTGATCGACGTCGTCGATGTAATAGATGGCCTTGGTGACGAACGCGCCGAGGAGGTAGCCGTGCTGGAGGATAGGGTTGCGCCCGCTGAGAGCGAGGAGGCCGGTCGGCGCGATGATGGTGGGGAAGACGTAGACGGGCGGCGTGTCGCCGTCGATGGACGGTCCGTTGCCCATGGTGTACGGCCACCCGCAGTTGTCGCCGAGGTGGACGATGTTGATCTCGTCGTCAACGGCGTCGCCGTTGTCGGGGGCGATGAGCCGCTGCTTGGCGACGTCGAAGGAAACGTCGAAAGGATTGCGGAAGCCGCGCGCGAACTGCTGGACGCTGCCGTCGGGGAAGATGCGCCAGATCTTGCCGCCGTTCCAGTCGGGAAGCGGCGCGATCGCACGGCCGTTGCCGTAGTCGCCAATGGCGACGAAGACGGAGCCGTCGGCGGCGACGCTGGGGTTGCCGCCGTGATGCTCCGGCGGCGAGCCGCGCGACGGCAGCTCGATGTCGGCGTCGAAGGCGTGGAGGACAGTTTCCTGGCCGCTCTCGAGGTCGATGCTGGCGATGACGTCGGCGATCTGCATCGGCGTGGTGTAGTGGACGACGGCGGTGCGGTCGTCGCGCAAGGCCATGCCGAGGAGGCCGGAGTCGCCGACGGCGTCGGTGTTGACGTGGGCGACGCGCACGCTCTGCCCGGCATCGTCGAGACGGAAGAGATCGCCCTGCTGGGTGGTGTAATAGATGACGCCGCGAGAGTCGACGGCGAGGGAGTCGGCGAAGCCGGCGGTGGAGGCAATGAGCCGCACGCCGAACCCCGGCAGCGCCGCCCCACCCGCCCGCCCCGCCACCGCCGCAAGGATCGCAACCAGCCCAACAATTCGCTTCATCGCCCGCCCGCCCCAGCCCGTTTCATGCCAGGACCGCGCGCGCATGGTACCGGAATAGCGAACGGAGCGAAGGAGTTAACGGGGTCCTTGACGCAGCGAAGAGGCGCGACGATAATCGCGCCCCCACCAGTGACGCGGGGTGGAGCAGTCTGGTAGCTCGTTGGGCTCATAACCCAAAGGTCGCGGGTTCAAATCCCGCCCCCGCAACCAAATGTAAGTCCTTGAACGGCCAGCGGATACGCTGGCGTTTTCATTTGGCGACAAGCTCCGAACTCGCCAAAATTAAGAGAATCTTAAGAGTGGATCTCATAAACGCGCGCCATTGATACGCGGTGAGAACGACACGGAAGTCACGCGTGAGGCGAGAGTGAGACGGATGCAGATCTCTCCGCGAGCCACGCCCGCAGAAGTGAACAAGAGGGCGGCGAGCGCGCGGCTTCCCTTCCAGATCGCGGCGATGGCAAACCTCGACAAGGTGCCGCCCACCGACCTGGCCGAAGGTGGAGCACGGCTTCGGATTCCCGGCGCGGGTGTTCGCGATCGTGCCTTAGCTGCTCAGTTCCCAGGTGACCTTGAGGTTCTTCATCACCTCGGGGAAAACCGCGGCGATCGCCACGGCAGAATTCGAGGCATCGACGCCGACGTGCAGCCCCTTGGCGGTGAACGTCGTCGTGTCGTACCACGTCGATCCGGAGTCGCCAGGCAGTGAGATCGGACTGGGGTCTCCCGGCGGAAGGACGAGGCGCATTCCGAGCGCAAGAAGGCCGAACTTTCCGATCTGGCGCACCTCGCCGCGCGTGACCCTCGCCGCCGCCGCTGTATCCGCTCCTCACGGATCTCATCGAGACGATCACGTTGTGGGATTTCAAGACAAGACCGCGACTTCCCGGCGACTGCCTGACGGTCGATACGAAGAGACGCTCGATGTTCGTGCGCAGAAGCTCCGCGCGGACGAGGTCGGGCGCGCCGAGACGCCGACGCCGATGAACGATGTGATCGACGTGGCTGTGTTTGCTGCTGGCAACGATAGGCCGATCTATTTCGGGCGACACCGTGTGACGAGCGGCAAACAGACGTTGAAGATCCTCGTGTCGCAGCAGCCGAGCCGCGCGGGCGTGAACCCGGAAGGAAAGCTGATCGAGCGCGTCAGGGAAGACAACGTGGTGAAGGTGACGGAGTAAACGCGAAGCGCCATGGAGCGCAGCGGCTTGCCGCCGCCTTTCGACGTGTGATTGCGCGGAAACAGAAATGAGGCCAAAGCCACTCTTTTCCAGGGTGGCAGCCTCATAACCCAAAGGTCGAGGGTTCAAATCCCTCCCCCGCAACCAATTCTAAATACTTGAGGGGCCGGCATTTATGCTGGCCGTTGCTGTTCGTGGCGATCGCGAAATCCACGAATTTTAAGAGAATCTTAAGAGTGGGTGATGCGATCGATCCGGTTCCCTCGCCGGCGCCGTTGCCGACGATGCGGCTCTCCTGCGACGGAGCGGTGATGATCGGCTTCCCGTCCGCGGCCTCTTAATGCTCTGTACCAAACCGATCTTTCGTCAAGTCGACTTGTCGCCCAGCTCGAATTTGAGAAGGATTTCGATGCCCTGATCGTCGTCCAGCTTCTTGTACGTCGTGTGAACTTCCCGTAATACGTCCTCTGCGGAGACAACTGCCGGCTCTGGCGCGGCCGCCGCCGCGCGGGCGGCGTACGCATCGAGCAGGTCCTCCCTCGAATGTCCGGCGACGACGCGGCGCGGCACCTCGTCGGCATACCGCTCGTGCCAGTCTCCGATCGCTCCGATGCCGCCGGCAATCGAGACCGCTCCGCTGCTGCACGGCGCGCGCGGCTTCATGAGCTGCGGTGAATAGCCCGACGGTGAAGGCCGCGCCAATCATGTCGCGGCTGCGGCCGTCCGTTTGCGCTTGCGCTGGACGTCCGAACGACTTCTGGATCGTGTCGCGATACAGCACAGGTCCAGACGGTCCTGCGTCGGAGCATTACTCGATGAGAAATCCGGCGATGAATCGATGCGGGGACGGCCATTCGATGCGCTCGCCCAATTCCCAGTTGCGGCCGTCGTCGTCGCTGGCGATCGTCAGGTGTCCATGTCGATGTCCTTCCCTCCAGATGGTGACGACGCCGCGGATGAATGGCCGCGCAACCGCGAGTTGCACGGAACGCGTTTCGTTCGTCCGCAGGCGCAGTGCATGAGCGAGCGGTGCCGCGAGCCCTGCAGCGCGAAAACGCCGGCCGTCGAAAGTCCAGAGCTCGCCGTCGGTGGTGAAGGCCCACGGCACGTCCGCCGTGTCGCGGTCGAGGCGAGCCAGACGGCGGCCGCGGAGTTTTTGCACGGTAAATTTCCCGGCGTGCCGGACATAGAGGAACCAAGACGGATCGTCGAGCGGCCACGCACACTCGGCGGCGAGGACTACCGGTTCGATGGACGGATCGATTCCGGACAAGCTCTCGAAGCCGCCGCCGCGGATCGCCTTCAGCGCATCGAAAAACGACAGCGAGATCGGCACGTCGCGCCACGCGCCGCCGGGATCGCGCCGCCACGCGGCGATTTCCGTGCGCGCGCCTGGCACTCGCTCGGAGGGACGGCTGCCGGCGGCCCACAGCGCGCCTGCGTCGTCGAAGGCGACCCAGCGTGTACCTTCGGGAACTTCGTTCGAGGACCACCTCGCGTGGTCGCCGACCAGGGCAATGCCGCCGCGCAGCATCGTGATGATTCCGTAGCGCGGGTGGAGACCGAGGTCGGTCATCTCTCCGCGATCGGGCATCGGCGGAAGCTCGAGAAACTTCGAGACGTCGCCGGCTTCGCTGCGCCAGCAGGAAACAGACTGACCGCGAGGGAAGGCGAGGAGGCCGTAACGAGCCACGGTGAAGGCAAGATCGTCGACGACGGCGGCGCCGATCTCACCCGGCCCCTCGATCGCGATCTCCGTTCCGTCGTCGACGACGTGCAGCCGGTTCTCTTTCCAGAGGAGCCATCCTCGCTTCACTTCGCTTCCTCGAGCCGCGTCTCCTTGACCGGATAGAGCTCGTCGACGAGCCAGTCACCCGCCTTCCCGCCGCCATAGGCGCCGACGATGCCGCCGCCGATGCCGCCGAGAAGCGCGCCGATTGCCGCGCCGGGGGCCGCGCCCGCGCCGCCGAACCAAGCGCCGATAATGCCTCCCACGTATGCCCCTCCTTCGGCGCCGGCGGCGCCGACTGCGAGCGCGCCGGCGAGGCCGGTGGCCTCCTTGATGAAGACCTTGGGCCGATCTTCCGGAGGAGCGGTAGCAACTTTGTAGGCGGCAACCCCAAGATCGATGACGAGCAACAAGCGTCCGGCGATGCGGAGCCTGCCGCTCCACGCCGTGACTTTCGGATTGGCGCGGCCGGCGCTCTCGACGATCTCGAGATTCGACTTAGGCTTGATGTTGTGCGCCGGGTCGCCCGATCGCAGCTGTTCGTAGCTCGGCCCGACCTTGTTTCCGTATCGCTCCACGTTGCGCAGCTCGGCCCACCGCTTCAATAAATCCCACTCGCGGACTTTGAGCTTCGCTTCATTGCGCGCATCGGTCGCCCACTTGGCAACGACCTCGACCGGCACGCCCTGCGACAGCATGTACTGCGCTTCGGTGAAGACCTCCACGTCGATCTTGACGTACATCTCGCGCAGAATGGACTCGTACTGAGCCAACCCGCCCACGCCGCCGGTCGCGCTCTCCGGAACGGGATTCGTCGACTCCTTCTGCTGGCGTTGGACCTCGGCGTGCGTCCCGAAGCCGGAGCCGGCGGCGATCACCACGGAGCGATCGTGCAGCACGGCGTCGTCGGCCGCGCGATCCGCTTCCCGCTCGTACCGCTCGCCGGAGCGGTGCGTCCCGCCGCCGAGGTCGACGCCGCCCCGCTGCTGGACAACATGCGCAAGCTCGTGCGCCAGCAGGTGGCGCCCGCGCATCGTTTCAGGCTCATAACGGCCGGAGCCGAATACGATCTCCGGCCCAACCGTGTACGCGATTGCGTCCATGCGCCGAGTTGCGTCGGCAGCGCCGCCGCCAGTGTGCACGCGCACGTCGCTGAAATCGCGACCGAAACGCCGTTCCATGAACCCGCGCATGCCGGCGTCGAGCGGCTGCCCCGCGGACCGGCTCGCGACGCTCCGCGCGTGAGTGCGCAGCGGAAACGTCGCGGCGTCCGCGCGCGGCGTTTTGGGAAGGAGGGCCGCTCTGCTCATCACACTTTCGCCAGCCGATCGAACTTCAAGCGAAGATCCTGCCGGGTTCCGCCCGGCACGAGCGTCGCCAGCGGCGCGAAGTGATGATCGATCGTCTTCCTGACCTACTCCAGCAGAGAGCCGCAGACCCGCTCGTTGCTGTACAACGTGCGCCATTTCATGCGCGGCGATAGACAATGTCGGCTCCGCGCCGAACACGACGTGATCGCCGGTGGCAAACGCATGCGCGCCCAGCCTCAATGCCGCATGTGCGGCTGCTTCATTGACGTGCGCGGCCACGTGCGACGCGTCGTGATGGCCGAATGACTTCTTGATCTGTTCAATAAACGGCATCGACTGCCCGGGACTGCTCGCAGCCGCTTTCAACGCGCAAGACACAAGTGTTGATTGGTTCAACGACTTGGGATCCTCTGCGATCTTGGTATGCACGCCGAGCAGCGCGGCCGCGACACTCGGCGGCGCCGCATCTGGGACCGAAACATTTGGCGGGTTTTCGCGGTGAACCCGCGAATCGCCCGTTGGTTGCACTGGGGACGGCGAGCGGAGGACGCGTGACGTTCGCATTGCTACCCCCTCAGCGGGCAAACGTCCCCGCTCTTTCGGTACTCCCGGCGCACGGCCGCGGCGAGGTCGGCGGCGGCCGGCGTTCGCTGCTGGTCGCAGGCGATCACGGAGGCGTAGAGAACGGCGTTGCGGATCTGGCCGCCGCGACAGCCGCCGTCCAGCTCTGCTGCAGCTCGCGGTGCAAGCAGCGAGTGTCGATTTGCAGGACGTCGATTGGCGACTTTGCGCATCCCCTTCTCACGCATCGCTGACGAGCGTCAGCACTTCCGCCAGCCCACCCGGCGGAAGCGGTGCGCTCAGAGTCTCGAGGGCGACGCCGTGGTTCGCGAGCACATACTTGAGATTCGTGTGGACGCTCCAGAGGTCCTGTCCAGCCGTGGAGCCGGCGGTGTATCGCACTCCTTCTCCGTAGAGCGTCGGCCAGTGGCGAAGCACCGCTTCGAGAAATGGTCTGTGGCGTGCAGGGGGAACGATCCACATCACGTTTCTTTGTCCAAGCAGGCCGAGCGTTCCCCAGTCGATCTCCAGCGAGGCATCGAAGACGTGGTCTTCCGAGATGGCCGGCAGGCTGCTGCGGAGCTTTTCGTCGCCCAGCAATGACCATGGCAGATAGCAGTGATAGTGCGGTTCGCCACCGAGCAAGGGGCTCGGGCCGTGCAGAACGAGCAGACCGGGAACGAGCTGTGTATCCGCCATCCCGTCGACAGAAATCGCATCGTTCCATGTCGCGCCGGCGGCAACGGCGCGCAGCACTTTCCGGCAGCGCGATCGTACGCTGCTGAATCGGCCGAAAAGCAGGGATGGAATCTTCATCGCTTCACAGCGCCAGAATCCAGCCGTATTCCAAGATGTACATGAGAATCACTGCGGCTGTCAAACCAGTGGCAGCGGCGGCGACCACCTGCTGTTGCTGTCGCGTCAAGGGGCGCAGCGTCCAACGGCGGCTCGGCGCCGTCTCCGGCTCTTCAACGGGGACTGGAACGACTTGCGCTTTCCGGTATCGATATGTGATGACGCCGGCCTGCGGAGAGCTGAAAAGGAAGACGCCGTCGGGTGCGGGAAGGGCGCCAGCGGTGCCGGGCTCTCCGGTGGGACCCAACCAGATAGCAAGGCCGGCCCGCGCGAACAGATTGCGATACATCCGGGCCTCGGTCGCGGCCAACGCCTCCGAATTGGCGGGTTTGATCTCGTACAGATGTCTCCGCTGCCAGTCGGCGATGTCCGGCTTGAGGCCCTGTTCCACGGGCGTCAGATTCGACACCATGTTGGGAGTTCCTTCCAAGAGATGAAAATACGGAACGATCGTGGACATGGGGAAGAAGTTGGTGTAGACGATGTTCCCCGGATGCGCGGCCACGTACGTTGCGCCGATGCTGATGTGCGCCTCGTTTCCGATGTAGAAGGGAATCGGCTGCCCTCCCGGAGGCGCCCAAGGGCCGGGGCCGATCGGTCCGGTAATTGCGCCTTGCGCGGCCTCTGGAATCGTCGACGCCGTCGCGGCAGCGGTCTCCAACATGGCGGCAAGTCCCTCGATCACCGCGGGGCTGGGCATGGAGACACCGCGAATCGATGCCATTGCCTGCAGTGCCTCATCGCGATCGGCACCGTTCAGATTCTGCAGGTTCGCGATTGCTTCGGTGATCTCCGGCTGCGGGATTTGCGACGCTGGCGTCCGTGCCAACCGCACCAGCCGTAACACGGCGAAAACGCGATCGCGATTAGGGCCGCGAGCCGAACCGACATTGGCGAGAAGAAGGCCGAGCAGAGAGCGCTCCTCCAATCGATTGGCAACCTGTACGAGCTGCGCGACACTGAGCGGATCGAGGATTGCGTAGGCGGCAGGAAAATCGCCGACGCCGGCAACGGGGCTGACCACTGACATCGCCGTGATGACCGTCTCCGACGTCGACGCCTCAGCAGCCTCACGCTCCTGTTCTGCCTGCGTATCGGCCGCGATGTGCAACGGAGCGCGGCTGAGAACGGGCGTGCCGCCGCGAGCGGCGGCGCCGGCCTCCCGTTCCGTCGAGTCATAGGAGTGCGTGCTCATAGCCGCGACGAGGTCGCTCGCCCCCTGCTGTACGGTGTGCGCCAGTTCGTGAGCGAGCAATCGATGGCCTTTGGCGCTGGCAAGGTCCGCCGAGGGGCCAAGCACGATGTGCTGCCCGAGGGTGTACGCGGCCGCCCCGATCCGAGTGGCCGACTGCGCCGAATCGGAATCGTCGTGTAGCCGCACGCGCGAGAGATCGGCGCCCAGTCTCTGTTGGAAGTGATGCTGTGTCGCTGCCGGCAACGCGCGTCCGTCGGAGCCGAGAAATCTCTGCACGGAAAAGTTACCTGCGTCGTGACTCCACCCCTGTCCGACAGGCACCCCGACCCTGGGATCGTATGGAATTCCGGTGTGCACGCCCAGCAGCGTGGCCGCGACACTCGTCCGTGTCGTGTCTGCGATAGCAACCTTTGTCAGGCTCGCGGGATGAACCCGCGAGTCGGCCGCTGGTTTCACTGCAGCTTGCGAGCGGCGTACGCCAGACGTTCCCATCGTCATTCCCTCAGCGGGCAGACGTCCCCGCTCTTTCGGTACTCCCGCCGCACGGCCGCGGCGAGGTCGGTGGCGGCCAGCGTTCGCTGTTGGTCGCAGGCGATCACGGAGGCATAGAGCACGGCGTTGCGGATCTGGCCGCCGTTCATGTCGCAGCGCTCCGCGACCTCGGCCAGCCACTGCTCGCCGACGGAGTGCTCCCGCGGCAGGTGCAGCTCCCAGATCGTGCGGCGCTCGCGCGCATCCGGCCTGCGGAAGTCGACGACGACGTCCATCCGCCGCTGAAATGCGGAGTCGATGCGCGAGGCGGCGTTCGTGGTGACGATCACGATCCCCTCGAACGACTCCAGCCGCTGCAGCAGAAAGTTCGTCTCCAGGTTCGCGTAGCGGTCGTTCGACGACGACACGGCGGTGCGGCTGGTGAGGAGCGCGTCGCCCTCGTCGATCAGCAGCACCACGTCGAGCTCCTCGGCGCAGGAAAAGAGATGGTGCAGGTTCTTCTCGGTCTCGCCGAGGTACTTGTTCACGACCGAGGAGAGATCGAGCCGGTAGAGATCGAGCTGCAGCTCCGCCGCCAGGATCCGCGCCGCCATCGTCTTTCCGGTGCCGCTCGGCCCGGCGAAGAGCGCGCGCACGCCGCAGTTGAGCTGCCGGCCGAGGGCCTCGCCGACGTGGTCCTGCAACTCCTCGCGGTGGCGGCAGCGGCGCTCCAGGTTGCGCAGCTCGTCGCTCGTGTCGTGCGATGCGCTGAGGTTCTCCCATCCCGGAAACGAGGGGAGGAGCGTGGCCAGCGTCTCCAGGTCGCGGTGAAGCGCGCGCGAGGCGGTGCGAACGTCCGCGGCCTCGATGCGATCGCTGCCGCGAAGCAGCGCGTGCGTACGTGCGTGCGCCGCCACGGCGCGGACGTTCCCGCTGGTCATGCGGAAGCGGCGGCCGAGCTCCTCGGCATTGGCGGCGTCGTGGTCGGAGAGCGCCAGTTGCCACAGCCGGCCGCGCTCTTCAGGGCCGGCGACGTCGACGTGAATCGTGACGGCGCTGGCGACGCCGTCGCCGGCAACCGCGCCGTGGCGGCCGGCGACGACGGCGACCGGCGCGTCGCTGCCGGTGAATGCCGGCAGTTCGGCGGTCTGTCCAGCGACGAGGTCGAGTTGCACGACGGGTATGGCGCGTGCGAGCGTCGCCAGCGTGCCGACGAGCGAGACCCGCTCCGGAGTCAGAGCCGCGCCGCTGTCGACCTCGATCACACCGCGACCGAGGGCCGCGGCGATCGCGGAGGCCACGCTCCGCCTGCCGTTGTGGCGCGGACCTCGAACGATCATCGCCTTCGCCACGCCCGAGCGCAGCAGCGCGGCGGCACGGCCGGCGGACTCACGCGCAGCCGCGGTCAGCACGAGCTGATCGAGGCGGGGCAGTTCGTCCATCGGTTTGTGTCGGAACGACGGCACGGCGGTGGAATGCATCTCGCCGCGCAATGCATCCCAGACCGCGGCCGGACTCTCGAAGACCCACTGAAGCCGGGGCGCGTCCGGATTGAGGACCTGAAGCAGTCCGGCCCGGAGGAGCCTGCGGATGCGGTCTCGCGGAATGGCGTCGTCGTCGCCGCGCCACCACGCGTTGAGGAGCGCCTGCGTCGGGCGGTGCTGTCCCGGCGCGAGCGGCTGCGCACATTCGATGACGAAGCCGAAGCGGGGATCTTCCTCGATCAATCCGGCGGCGAAGAGAATCGTCATGGTCTCGTCGTCGAGCGCCATCGCGTCGCGCAGCGCGCGCAGCGGGAGATGGCCGGGCACGCCCTCTTCCCATTCGCGGATGCGGGAGAACCAATCGTCGGGGCCGCCGAGGCCGGCGAGCTCGTTGAGGTAATCGCGGAGGAACTCGAATTGCTCGAGCACCGCGTCGAGCGAGCCGAGGTTGCGCGAGAGCCGCTCGACGACGTGCAGCACCGCGGCGAGGTACCAGAGTCTGAAATGCGCCGCCGCCGTCGGCGGGAGCGCGCGAAACGGATCGTCTCCGGACGCGGGAGTGCCGTCAATCGAAGTGAAACGCGACATGGCGTCCTGCCGCCGGCATCCAGCCGGGATCGCGGTCGAGTCCGGCTCTCCGGATCTCGATCGGATGGCTTGCGAGTGAGAACCAGACGTCGAGGTGAACGGGCGTGGTGGTGACACGGCCCGCGCGGGCGATGAGAAAGCGCGGCGGATCGTCGACCGGCAACGCGCCGGCGAGCGCCTCGATGATCGGCTGCACGACGGCGTCCTCGTCGAGCACGTCGGGGCGCGGCCGCGCCGGATCGGCGAGCAGGCGCCAGAGCGGATCGCGCTCGAAGGCCTCGCCGGCGAAGCGGCGGCCCGCGAGCGCGAGAAAGTCGTCGACGTGAAGCTCGAGCCCGTGCTGCACGGGCGAAGTGAAGTCGCTGTAGAAGCCGAGGGCGATGGCGACGTTGAGGAGGAAGTAGATGCCCGCGTGATCGGAGATGAGATCGACGTCACGATGGACGATGGCGACCGGTTCGGTGGCGGCTACGGCGAACATCGATCGCGCGGTGTCGGCGACGAGGCCGCCTTTCGCGGGGGCGGGCGGCGGCGCGGTGGAACCGCATGGGATTGCCGCCGGTTCGGTGGCGGCTTCAGCGAACATCGATCGCGCGGTGTCGGCGACGAGGCCGTCTCTCGCGGGGGCGGGCGGCGGCGGCGCGGAATCGCACGGTTCGGGCTCGACCGCATGCTCCACCGGCGGCGCGTGCGGTTCCTCCGCAACCGCGTCCGGACGTGACTTCGTCAGTTCATGCACGGGCTCTACAGGACTCGCGTCGGGCCGGACAGGTTCCTCCGACGCGGCACCGAGCAACTCGGCCGCGAACCCGGCGCGGCGGGCGAGATGGGGCGCGCGGCGAAGAAGAATCGCCACGACGGCGAAGGCGCGCTGCACGGGTTGAAGCGGCGCGCGCCGCACATCGGGCGGAATGAGCTCTCGCCGGCGCGGCAGCACAATCGGATTCTTCGTCAACGCGTTCATGATTGCCGCCGCCTCGCCGGGAAGCGCGAAGGCAGCGAGCATCGCGCTCATCAGGCGAATGACGACGGGCGGGTCGAGCAGGCGCACGAAGTCCGCGAGCTCACCGCGAGCGACGAGCAGCTCGGCGGCGGCGGGAATCGCCTCCGGCGTGCGCTGCCACTCGCGCGCGACCGACGACGGCGTCACCGCGTCGTCGAGCAAGTGCTTCCACCACCACCGTTCCTCGTTGCGGCAGGCGTCGCGCGCGGCACAGGCGAGGAGCTCGGCACGGTCCGCAAAGAGCACGGCGTCCGCGGAGGCAGGCATCGCATCGCGTGCGGGACGGCCGGCGCGCCGCAATGCATCGCCGAGGGCGGCGCGGACCGCGGCCTCCCAACGCGTGGCGCGCGGAGCCTGGCGGGAGCGAAGGTCGAGAGCCCGCGGCAGCGGGTCTCGCAGCGTGCGGACGCAGAGGATCGCTGCCGGCGGCATCGCCGGCGGCTGGAGATCGAGGACGCGGATGGCGGCGGAGCCGCGCTGCACGACGCCGTCGTCGATGCCGTCTCCGGTCAGCCGGAGACGCGCGATCGTCGTCGTTTCCGCCGCTCGTATCATTTGGCGGGCGTCGCGAACAGCAGGAGGAACGGCTCGCCGACGAGCTGTTTGCCGATGCGCACGACAATCGAGACTTCACTCCGGGCGCCAGGAGGGGGAATGGGCTCCTTGGCAATGAGGGCCGCCTCGGTGTTCTTGTCGGTGCTCTTCGTCTCTCCTCCCGCCGCCGGCGGGATCAGCACCTTCGTCAGCTTTGTCCCGAATCTCGAGGAGCTCAACAATCTCGGCTGGAGTTTGCCCGTCCGATCGAGATCGACCAGTTGCTTCCACACCGCACCGGAGATCGTGCCGAGGAGATCGATCACGTCCTGCGGCAGCGCGGTGACGGTGATCGTCGTCTGCGACTGGCGCTCGACCCTGACCGGCCGCTCGTTCATGAATACGTCGGGAAGGATCGTCGTCTCGCCGCCGAACGATCCGCCCAGGAGGACGAAACTTTGCCGGTCGGCATCGAGCTTCACGTCGGTGACGAACGGCCGTGCCGCGGCGTTGCCGGCGAACGGTGCCTCGATGCTGTCGACGCCGTCCGCCGTTTGCACAGTCACCGTCACTGACTTCACAAGCGTGGAGCTCAGGGTGCGCTCGGCGCTGGCAGCGAGCTCGGTGTTGATCTGCGTATTGTCGGCGCTGTTGCCCCCGGTCGTACGGCTGAACGGCGGGACGGGGTCGATGCGGATCAGCTCGGGGCTGAAGACGACGGCGTTGTCGATCTTCACGCCGTCGATGAGGACCTGCGCGCCGGTGGTGAAGTTGTGGCCGAGGATCGTCAGCGGCGCACCGATCGTCACCTGAGTGGGCTGCAGGCTGCTGATGTCGGGGCCCTGCTTCTCCACCGCCGGCACGGTCAGCAGAAACGTGATGTCGCGATTGACCGTGACGCTGTCGCCGGATCCCGGCGTGGTGGCCACGACCAGGCGCTTGCCGGCGCCGGCGTCGGTGGCCTGCACCTGCTGGCCGGCGACGTCGATCACCGTGCCGACGCGAAGTCCGGCCGCGTTCATCGTCTGCGTCGCCACGGGAAATGGTCTGCCGATCACGTTCGGGACGGTCAGAAGACTCGTGGCGAAGTGCCCCTCGAGCGCGGCGATGCGTTGCAGGAGCCCATTGATGAAGGCGGAGCTGATGATGTCGCCCGGTCTGACCTGCGGCGGCAGAAAGATCGGAGCCGGCAAAGGGTCGGTATTCAGGATGCCCGTGTCCGGAAGGGTTTTCACTGTGGTCATCGCGCGCTCCCTTTAGAGATAGTTGCTGTAGTCGAAATGCGAGCGGTCGTAGCGAGGCTCGCCGAAGAACGGCAGGTTCGCGTTGGCGAAGAGGACGTAGCCTCGCGGAATGCCGGCGCCGCGGTGTGCCGCGGTCTGCCTGTTTTCGCGGACGAAGTAGAGCCAGACCATCTCCGGATCGAGCAGGTCGATGGGCGGGTAGTGGGCCGCGTTGCGCAGAATCGCTTCGACGTCACCGCCTTCGATGTACACCGGTTCGTTGAAGACCTTGCCGGCGAAGAACTGCCGGAAATCGAAGCGCACGCCGCCGGCGCGGCTGACTGGGAGCAGCCCGCCCGGAGGAAGAAAGCGGAAGTGATCGATGGCGCGGAGGGTGGCGCTGCCGCCGCTGTCCTCGAGATCGCCGAGGTGATCGTCGAACTGGCCGCGCATGGCTTCGGCGACGGCGTCGGCCCGCGGCGAAAGCGCCAGGCTCTCCGGCTCGAACGAGCCCGAGGCACAGCGGCGGCGGACGGACCACGTGTCGACGAACTGCAGGCCGTTGTCGTTCCAGTGGAGGAGCGCCAGCGGCACGTCGCACTCGGTGATCGCCGCCGACGTCATCGGCGGCAGCGGCCCGAAGGGATCGGCGGTGTAGCGGCGGCGGCGGTCGGCGTCGAAGCAGACGTACGCGGCGAGGTTGCGGAAGAGCGCGGGAGTGTTCAGCAGCGACGGGTCGACGTTCAGCTCGTAGAGGCAGAAGCGGACGGCGTCGACGATCCAGTGCATGTTGCAGCGCGGCGGGAGGCTGGCCACGCCGCCGAACGGCGCGGTGCCGTCGCCGACGCCGACGGAGCCGATGGTGAGCACGTACAGTCCCGGCTTTCCAAGGGCCGCTTCTCCCGGCGGCTGGCACGCTTCGAAAAGCTGCCGCGAGGCGAGGCGCACCGCGATCAGCGACGGTGGACGAAAGAGGTTCACGTCGACCTGAGGCTCGGCCAGCAGCAGCGGCTCTCCGCGGGCATTCAGGGCCAGGCCGCCGTCGACGCGGAGCACCGGCACGCGCGCGGTACTGGCCGGCGAGACCGTGACCCGCAGTCCGGCCACGACGCCGTCGCCGGAGGCGCGTCCAAGCAGCTCGTGCACGGCCCGGTGGCCGATCTGCTCGTCAGCGAAGTCCTCGGCTGAGACGATCTGGCCGTTGAAGAAGTGTACCGACCGCGTACGGTCGTTGAGGATGGGCGTTTTGATGTCGACTTTCAGCATCGCCGCTCCTCTCAGATCCGGCTGATCTCGATCATGAATTCGTGATTCAGCAGGTCGGCGGCAGTGGCCGGCTGACCGTTCAAAACGATGTTGAGCAGGATGCCGTCCTGCGTCTGCCCCCTGAATGCGACAAGCGGGACATCGTTGCCGCCCCACAGCGGAAGCACCTTGACGATGTACGTGGCATTGATGTCGTAATCGGTGAATTTGAGAAGCGGTCCGTTGAGGCTGAAACTGAGCTGCGGCTGTCCGACGAGTGGGTGAGCCCCAGCACCGACCAACCCCGCCGCCACCACGCGGTAGCCGCTGGCCGCCTGCGGTGCGGGCGACGCGCCCCCGAACTCCTGCAGCATGCGCGTATGCAGGACGTAGGGCCGCTGCGACTCGTCGACCGCCACGGCGCTCGCGGCTCCGTTCGTGTGCCATTGGCCTGACGCCTGCGTGACCGGCGCCGTCAGCGTGGCCAGCAGCAGGCACTCGTCGAGCGGGACGTCGTTCTTGCCGTGGCCGGAGCAGCAGCCGCCGGTGCCGGAGCAGAGCGCGTGCACGCGGGGGCGAAGCTCGGTCGTCCAGACGAGGAAGACGGCGCGGAGGTAGTCGTCGATGATCGCCGGGTCGAGGTGCAGCGTCGGCGGAGGAACGTCGAAGTTGATTCCCACTCCGGAGGCGGGCGTGAGCGCGGAGTCGCGCACCGCTTTCTGGAGCTCGGCCGGCGTGGCGAAAGGCGATCCTCCCACCGGGATTTTGCGCAGCCAACGCACGAAGGCGCGGATGGCGTTCTCCTCGATCTGATCGGGAGGATCGAAGCGCAGCTCGAGCTTGAAGGAATCGGCGAGCCGCGACGGAACGGTCAGGCTCCCTTCGTCGCGGCACGGCTCGCCCGGCAACGGCACCGGATCGGTCGGGCAGGCGCGATAGCAGAGGACGACGTGGAAGACGACGTTGCCGTTGGCGACGCGCTTGCCGGCGTCGTCGGAATTCGCGGCCAGCCAGTCGTCGATCTGCGCGCATTGTCCGGGACAGACGCAGACGAGCTGTCCGGTTGGCATCAGCGCCGAGCCGGGCGTGATGGAGATTCGCGGCCCTTTGGCCGGATCGTCCTCCACGTTGACGCGCAATCCGGTCAGCGTGCCGTAGCCGATGGCATCACGGGCCACGCGGCGATCGCGGCCGGTGAGGTAGGCGAACTCCTGGTTGAAGTCGTCGATGCCGAGAAGCATGCCAAGAGTGAAATTGACGTGCTTCGTCTCATCGAAGGCGCTCGACTCGACGGAAGGGACAAACGTCGCGGAAGCAGTCATCGGGATTCTCCTGAACAACTGCGGCAGAGGATCGTGCGGCCGGGAGCGAGGCGCGCGGCGTCCGGGGTGAGCCACGCCGCACCGAGCCGCGTGCGGTCGATCTGGAACGGAGCGAAGAGGGCGGGGGAACGGCTGCCGAGGTCGACGACGGTGTCTTCGCCGAGGCGGGCCTCGCCGAGGCGAAACCAGCTCCAGTAGTAGTCGACGTCGAAGATCGTGTGGGCCGGCTTCTCCAGCGCCACGATGCGCCGGGCCAGGTCGAGACGGCGCGTGTCGTTGCTCCCGGGCGACCGCGGAATGAAGACGGAGAAGCGATGCGCCGACGGTGTACTCGCCGGCGCGACCGCGCGTACCGATGACGCGGCCGGCGTGTCCGTCGGGTTCAGCTCGTGCGGCGTGATCTCGGGCAGTCCCGCCGAAGGGCGGCGGCGGAAGGTCTCCACCACGCGCACGCCGGTGCGGGGCGGTTCGGCCCCGAAGTCGAAGATGCTCTCGTCGGCGCAGTCGTCGAGGACGAGCCGCAGCGCAGCCAGGAGGCCGGACGGCGTCCCCCGCCATTCGAAGAACTCGACGGCGTGGCTGAGGAAGAGCCTCCGCTTCTCATCGCTCCACTCGCGGTCGAAGGCGACGCCGAACCATCCGGCCAGCCAGTCGAGCGCTTCGGCCGGAGCGCCGCGGACGTCAAAGAGCATCTGCGCCGCCGCGATGCGATCCTCGATCGAGGTGAAGAAGCTCTCGAACAAGGCCAGGAAGCGATCGAGGAATTGCGCCGAGTCGGCGTTCTCGCGATAGACCGCCGGCAGGTAATGCTCGAGGTAGGAGAACCGCTTGTAATACGCCCGCAGCGCGCGCAGGTGCGGCGTGGACCGCCCCGTGCCCCGCAGGGTGATCTCGATTTGCAGAAAACGGCCGCGCGCATTCTGGAAGAGCAGCTCCCACGTGTCGATGCCGGCGGCGAGCGTCGCCGTGGCCCACGGCAGCTCCGAGCCTTGCGATCGGCGGACGAGAACCGGGTCTTCGACGCGCTCCGCGAAGGCCAGGAGGCTCTCGTCATCCGAGGCGCGCGTGGTCACCACGATCTCGCAGCCGGAGGGAATGCAGGCATCGAGAAAGAGGCGGTGCCAGACGCAGTCGGGTTGCTTTCCATCGAGCTTCTCGACGACGAACGTCGCCTCCTCGGCGTAGCGGCTGCGCTGCTGCGAGACGAGCGGCAGCCACTGCTCGCCGAGGTCGTACAAAACAGTTCCGCGCGCGGCGACGAGCCCGCGGCCTCCGAACAGCCGGATGCTGACGAGCTCCGGCCGCCGCTTGATTGCGAACGAGCTCGCCGCGAGCGTCAGCGCGAAGACGAACGCCTGGTCGCCGCCCGCGGCGACGACGTAGAGCAGATCTTGCAGGGTCTCGCCTCCGTCGCTGCGCTCGGCGAGAACAACGACGTCGTGCGCGATCAGCGAAAAAATCGCGGCGTCGACGAGCGTGCCGGGATCGAGATCGACGACGTCGCCGGCGCGCTTTCCGCCGCGATAGCGCACCAGACGCGAGAACGGTCCGGCGGAGTGGCGGTCGAGGATCAACACCGATCCGTCGCGCAGCGCCTCGATCGCGAACGGCTCCGCGGCATTCCCGCTCGGCACATCGAAACCATGATCGAGCGTCACGTCGACGATACCGGGACAGGGAGGCGGCTCTGAGGCATCGATCGGCCGGAACAGCGGCGGCGGTGACGGCGCCATCTGCAACCACGGCGCAACGACGGCGAGAGTGCGGTCGAGCTCCCACACCCGCCGGTTCGCGACGTCGAGAATGATCACGCCGCCCTCGTGCGTCGCAGCGAGGTCGAACGGCTCGAAGGCGACGGGCCAGAGGAGCCGCCGCGGCACACCGCCGCGCAGCAGATCGAAGACGAGCAAGCCGCGTTCGGGCGCGACGACGCCGGCGACGAGGTAGCTGTCCGTCGTGATGGCGAGACCGCGCAGCGTGAGCGCGCCGGCGCCGCCGTCGCCCGCGCAGGGACGAAACGCGCCGACCGATTCGTCCGCGCAGGCATCGCCGGCCGGCGGCCAGAAGGGCGACGGATCGCCGCGATCAATCGACGCGATCATGACGGAGTGCTCGTCGTCGGCGATCCACAGCACATTGCCGAACGCGTCGGCGGCGGCGCCGCGCCGCGCCGACGGGAGCGGCGGCCGATTGCCCGCCGCCGCGGGGATCACCGCCACACGAGAGCCGAGCGTGACTTCCTGGCGCGTCTCGTCCCATCCGATGGACGCCTCCGCCCCGAAAGCAGCGGACAGCGGCACGCCGCCGCTCTCGCAGCGCGAGCCCCAATCGCTCTTGCCGAGGAGGAGGTGAAAGCGCGTGCCGTTCGCGTCCATCAGCGGCACTCCTCCGGAATCACCGGCACCTGCACGAACGGCGTGCCGCCGGAGCTCGCCGCTGCAGGATCCGACGCCGGAACGCTGGGCTGCGTGGGATCGACGACGACCGGCGGAGGCGTGCCGGCCTGCAGCTCGCTGATGCTGATCGCGGCAGGGCCGGCGGCGACGCGGATCCCGCGCACGCGGGGCAGTTCGAGACCGCTCATCCCGATCATCGGGACCGCGGCGCCATCGTCACCGGCCAGAAGGACCGCGTTGACGAACTCGACGCCGCCGGTGCGATTCGCGACAGCGGCCAGCTCCGCAGCGTGGACGGCCTTGCCGAGCTGCCATCCGTTCGCGTCTGAGGACGCCGCGGCGAGAACCGCGGCGGGATCGTCGGGAAGCTGTTGCCGTCCGCCCGCGGTCGGAGCGAGGAATCGCAGCACCGCGGCTTTCACGTCTTCGGCGACCTGGGCCTCGTTGCGCCCCGGCGCGACGTTGATGCCGATGGAGATCCAGACGTCCTTGTACTTCGGCCCGCGCAGAGAGATCCTCGTCGTCACCAGACGCCGCGGATCGAGATAGCGGCAAATGGCTTCGAGGAAGGGCGGCCGCGGGAGCGGCGCATCCGGCTGCTCCGGATCGCTGGCCGGAATGATCATCAGCGTCACGACGCCCGCGACGTTGAAGCTGTTCGTGCCGGCGTCGTAGTTCGGCAGCACCTCCACGCGGCCGACGTCGACGCCGGGCGTGCGGAGAGTGATTGCGACGAAATCGGCGGCGGTCACGGCGCGGTCGCGGTGCTGGAGGTAGCGGGTGATCTGCTTCTCGCCGTCGGCGACGTTCTCGGCGTTCGCTCCTCCCCACGTAGCGATCGGGTTGGTGATCTTGAAGCTGTCGGGAAGCGCGGTGGCTTTGGAGATCGCCTCGGCGCCGACGTTGCCGGCCGCGCCGGCGGAGGTGTCGTAAATCGCGCGCACGGCGGCGCCGGCGGGGAGTCTCGCTCCGTGAATGCCGTCGCCGAAGCGGAGCTCGCCCGCCTCGGCGTCGAGGACGAACACCGCCGACGGCGCCTCGCGCCGCTTCTGCGCGCCCGGCGCCTTGCGAAGATCGGGCACCGGCACTTCCGGTCCGGCTGCCATCAGATCGTCGATCTCGCTCCACTCCACCGTTTTCCCATCGCTGGTGACGAGAAGCCGGACGCTGTGCGGCAAGACCGGAGGGCGCGCCAGCCGCGCGACCTGATCGGGCTCGCCGTTGCCCTCGGGAAGAATCTCGTTCAGGACGCGAGTGAGCTGCGTGACCGGAACGGCGTTGATACCCATCCAGAGGAAGCCGGAGCTCGGTTGCGCCGACGAAAGAATGCGCAGCCAGACCACGACGCGCTTCGCTACGCGTTCGTCTTCGATCGCCGGCGGCAGCGCGCCGACGCCGGCCTCGAGCGGCTCGATGTTCTGCCACAAGCGCAGCGAGTCCGCGCCCGGGAGCGTGACGTCGACGACGCCGGGAACCGAGAAGACATCGCTCTCGGAGCGCGACGGAATCTCGCTCCACTCCGCAATTCGCAGAGCCGGAGCATCCGGCAGCATGCCGTCGACAGGGACTTTCGGCGCGAACACCTGCAGCTTCACGGTCGCGGCGACGCCGAAGGCGCGGCCCTCCGGCAGGACCGCGGAGCTCTCGGCGAGCGACGGAACGACGCCCAGGGTGAGGATGCGGCCGGCGATGGCGTTGCGAGTCGCATCGACCGCCGCCTCGGTCGGCGCGAGGAGCGCCAGCCAGAAGCCGTGATCGATCGTCTCATCGAGCGTGATCGGCCGCCCGCTCCGAAGCGGAAACGACGTCGCCTCGTAGAGTCGCGTCTCCCCCACCGCCGGCACACCGCGGAAGGAGGCGTAGAGCTGCTCGTAATACGCCTTCAGCTCCGGTGTGGGAGCGGCGACGGCGCGCTTCACGTACAGCCGCCCTTCCACTGGCAGGATGTCGACGCCCCGCGTCGTACGGAACGGCAGTTGTCCGGCGCGCACCTCCAGGCCGTCGCCGATCGTCACCGGCGCCGACGTCGGATTCACAATCGTGACGAGTCCTCGCGCGGACGTCGCGGTCTGCAGCGGGATGCGGAGGAGCTGAAGGAACTTGCGGCGGTTCCGCTCGGGGATCTGATTGGCGCGGTACAGAAGGTTCTCGGTCAGGAACGCGAAGACCTCGACGAGCGTGACGCCGGGATCACTGCGGTTGAAGTTCGTCCATTCCGGGACGTGCGCCGCGGCCAGCTCGAGCGCCTCGCCGCGCAGCGCGTCGAAGCGGCGGTCGTCGATCTGAGGCAGCGTCACCGGCATGACGTGCTCCTCATCCCGCCACCCGCACTCTCACCGTAATCTGGGCCGGGGCGCTCGTCGCCACGAGCTCGTAATGGATGGTGGCAATCGCCGCCTGCGGATCGCGAACATCTTCCTCGACGTCGACGGAGCTGACGCGAATGCGCGGCTCCCACCGCTGCAGGGCTCGGGTAATCTCCTCTTCGATGCGGGCCCGCGTGGCGACGTTGTTCGGCTCGAAGAGATAGCGCCGCAACCCGGCACCGAACGACGGAAGCTGAATGCGCTCGCGCTCTTCGGTGCGGAGGATGATCTCGACGGCCTGGCGGACGTTTGCGTCCCCTTCCGACCAGGCGATGCGGCCGTCCGCGCCGACGTGCGGCGGGAAGGCCATCCCTCGTCCGTAGAGCTGCCCGACGTCCATCAAGTCCTCTCCTTCGCGTTGAACCGCGGCAGCGGAAAGCAAACCCGGAAGAACGGCAGCCAGAAAAAGAGCGTGTCGAGCAGCTTCACCATGACGATCAGCAGGATCAGCGCGCAGAGGGTGATGATCGGGATCGAGAACGAGCAGACTCGCCCCTCCGGACATGGCGCCAGGCCGCCGCCCTGGCCGACACTGAGCTTCTTGTGGAACGGCCAGGGAAGCACGGACAGCACGAGATCGCCGAGGGTGATGCCGTCGATGCCGTTGAGCTGGCCGCAGAGAACGTCCGACATGATGAACGCGGTGTTCTTGTCGAACTTGCGCAGACCGGCCGGGGTGGTGTCGGCCGGCATGGTCACCCGGATCGGGCGGGCCGGCGCGTCGGCGTCGAAAAACGAGGCGAACTGGAAGGCGGCGGTCGGCTCGCTCACGACCGGCGGCGACAGCGCGGCGCATCGGGGCCGCTCGAAGACGCAGCGGATCGTGAACCAGGGCGACTCGAACGGCGTGGCGCTCGCCAGCGACGCCGCCCGCGGCGGGACGCGAGACGCGCTCGCGGGGAGTGCCTTGACGAGCTCGCGCTGGACGTCATCGCGCGCGGCGGCGCGCGTCATGGCCGTCATCGTCGGCGACGCCGGCGACGCGGCCGTGATGACCTGAACCGACGCCAGCGCCGGCACGTCCATCTTCGACGGCCACACGGGATCCGGCGGGGCCGGACTGCTCGAATACTGAGCCGTCGTCGACTCGAGATCAGTCTTCCGAGCGTAGACCGCGCGGAGTGGGCCGATCAGATTGTGCGTCGCAAGCACCCGATAGGCGTCGGAGCCGGGATCGACACCGTTTTGGACCGCGCTCCAGAGATCGCGGAGGTTCGACTCGATCCAAAGCGCGAGATCGAGCAGGACATAGAACGTCGTCATCTGCACCTGATCGTTGAGGGTCGCGGCGGCGCTCAGAATGTCCGCGTTGCCGTCGAACTTCGTTTCGCTCCACCGCCCCGCGAACGCGTTCACGAGGCCGTCGAGCGTTCCCCACGGCCCGATGACCTGATCCCGCAGGAGCTGCGCGCGCGGATCGGGGACGTCGCCCACGGCCGGCGGGCTCTTCGGTCCCATGAGCGTCTCGCGCAGACCGACCGGAACGAAGCCGTTGAAGAGGCGACGACGCCGGCCGTCCGTCTCGATGTAGACCAGCGGCGAGAGGGAGTGCTGCTGCTCGCGCTCGACGAACGTCGCCGGATCGACCGCCGGCACCCACTGACCGTCGACCAGCGCGAGCTCGGGAAACGCGGCGGGGTCGGGATTCACGGCGTTGAAATTGTCCGGAAGATCGAGACGGCGGATGACGAAGGTGACGCGCTCCTGCGCCGTCGGATCGACCGGCCGGTCGGGCAGTCCGACCGTGCGGCAGACCAGACACGCGGCCACGAGGTAGTAGCGCAGGTGCGCGGGATGGAAGAGCTTCAGCGGCGGCTCCGCCTGTCCTGGTGCCGGAGCGAGAAAGTTCCAGCCGGTGATCTGCATGGACGTGGCGTTCCGTGCCTCGATCTTGCGCAGCGCCGCGTTGCGGGCGCGCTCGAGTTGTCCCTGCAGTCCTTTTTTCGCCGGCAGCCGCGGCCCGTCAGCGGCGGGCTCGCGCCACGTCTCCGGCACGGCCAGGTAGTCGTGCATACGGTGCGGATCGACCTGCAGCAGATCGATGAGGTCGGGCATGAAGGAGTCGCTGGCGAATCGCAGGATGGCCGGCGTGCGGAAGACCCGCCGTTGATCCTCGGTGGTGCCGCCGCCGAAGCCGTCCCACAGCGCCGCGGGAGACGTCCATTCGATGTGTCGTTCCGGCATCGCGGTCACCAGATGTTTCCCGCGCCAGGCGTGTAGCTCGCCCCGACAATGCTCGGCGAGATGACGGTGTTGGCCTGCACCGTGCCGCTGAAACTCGACAAGCCGGCGCTCACCGACACCATCGACGCCGTCACGTTGAGGATGCTGGCGTTGATGTTCACGTTGATCGAGGCATTGATGGTGATGCCGCTGCTGTCGAGCTTCACCGAGTTGCCGTTGCTGTCGGCCAGCTCCACCGAGCCGGGGCCGTCCTTGAGCGTGACCTTCTGCCCGCCGGGCGTCTCGGCGATGAACTGCTCGCGCCCGTCCGCATCGTCGAGGGTCACGGTCACGCCGTTGCGCGACTTGAGCACCTTCTTCTCGTTTCTTCCGGCGCCGTCCATCGTCTCCGGCGGCGCGTCGCTGCCATTCCACAAGCCGCCGATGACGTAGGGGCGCCGCACGTCGCCTCCCTCGAAGACGACTAGCACCTCGTCGTTGACGTCGGGGATGAACCAGCTCCCGCGATCGTTGCCGGCCATGAGCGTGGCGATGCGGGCCCACGCTTCGTACCGTTCGCCGCCCGTATCGGGAGACCACGGCAGGGTCACCTTGACGCGGCCGGTGTTGTCCGGGTCCTTGATGTCGCTGACCAGCGCGGGATAGACGCCGAACCAGCGCCCGCCGAGCCCCGACGAATCGCGCGAGTGCAGCAGCATCTCCAGCGGAGCGGCGTCGGCGACGTTCATCGGGCCACTCCAAGACCGGGACGTTCGGCGGTGAACTCGCTGCGGAATCCGGTCGCGCCGTCGAAGCGGTGCCGCACCTCGGCGAGGTAGTACTTCCCGTCGAATAGCGCGCCGAGGCCGGAGAGCTCGATCCACTTGCCCACGCGCAGGCGCCCGTCGGGCTGGGCCAATCCGCGGCCGACCACGAATCGGCGCGCCGCGATCCGGAACCACGCCTCCGCCTGGGACTGCGCCTCGTCGGACGTGAGGGGCACCATGTGCGCCACCGATTCCTTTCGCTCCCCGAACGCGTCGCGCACGATCGAAGCGCCGCTGGCGTCGGAGCCGAGCTCGCCGTTGATCGCGTCGTCGTCGGCCGTCTCGGCGATCGCATTCTTGCCGCCGACATCCCAGCCGCAGACCTGCAGGCTGGTCCGCTGGTGGGCGAGGTCGGCCAGCGCGGTGAACTCCCGCAGCGTCCCGCCATAGGACAACCGCAGGGGCGTGCCGCTGCGGCTGCTGCGCGGCTTGACGTGCAGCGTGCGCGACTCGATCCACACCTCGGCACCGGCAGCGCGGGCACGCTCCCGCAGGAACGCCAGATCGCTCTGGTTCACCTGCGCGACTACTTTGTGGCGCGGACCGGATACGTCGACGTCGGACTCCAATCCGTGATCGCCGGCGATGCCGCGAATGACGTCGGCGTCGCTGCTGTCGGTGAACGTGCGAGTCCGGCGCGTCATGCGCAGATCCTGAAAACGGTCCTCGAGCAGCACCGCGATCTCCGGACTCTTCCCTTCGCCGAAAAGAGCTTCGATGGCCGAGACGCGGCCGTCGAAGAAGCGGTCGCCGGCGAGCTTCAGCTGCACCCCCTTGCCGAAATCGAGCTTCCGGCGATCGAAGTAGAGGTAGCCGATCTCGTTGTCCTTCGGCCCCCAGTTGCCGAAGCGGAGCTCCGCGCGGTAGAGCCCCTCCACCGTCTCGTGCACGGACATCCGCATCAGACCCTGTGACAGAGCGAGATCTTCGTTGCCGTCGACGACGATGGTCGGGCGGGCGGAAGGGATGACGGAGAGATCGGCGTTCGCCATGGCATTCTCAGTAGGCCCACAGCCGCAGGGCGCGCTCCCATTCGCGGAGCACGGTCGTTTCGATCTGGCGCTCGACCTCGGCGGCCGGCCGGGCGGTCTCTCGCTCCTGCGCCGGCGGCGGAGTCTCCGTCCTCGGCTCGACCGTGAAGTCATTGATGACCGTCGTCGCCATTGTTGTCTCTCCTAGCTCCCGAACTCGACGCGTTGTCCCGCCGCAAGAAGGCGCGGGTTCTCGATGCCGTTCGCCGCGGCGACCGATTGCCAATCGGCCACCCCAGGCTGCCCTGCCGCGATCGATTGCAGGCTGGCTCCCTCGGGCGCGTTGACGCCCGCCTGCGTGCCGGCGCTGCTGCGCGGATGCCGCCGCACGAAATCGCGGTCGACGTTGGCGGCATTCGCGAACGCGAACTCGGTGATCTTCTGCTGGGTGATGGTGATGTTCACAGAAGCGCGAAGCGGCTGCCCCTCCATCGAGAAGAGCTCCAGCGTCTCGTCCATCTGTTCCATCACGCCGTCGAACTGGAATGTCCCCCATTCGAAGCGGACGACCGGGACGCTGAAAGTCTTGTTCTTTTCCTGCGGCGTCATGAAAAAGGCCACGCCCTTCGTCAGGCGGCGGACGTCGGTTTCGGCGCTGCCGATCTCCTGCGTCACGTCGAACCAGAGCTGCGCTGTGAGCCTCGTATTGCCGGCGCCGACGAATTGCATCGCGTGGGTGCCGTTCTGATCGGCTTGCTGGGTCGCCGAGATCTGGTTGGACAGCGTCACCTTGAGCGACTCCGGGTTGAACTGCACCGTGACCTCGCCCTCGCGCACGGGCTTGAAACTCGTGTCGAGCTGCAGCAGCTTCGCCTTCGCCAACTCACTCATTGCCCGCTCCCGGCTCGAACGACATCGACTCGTACATGAGCTGCAGCTCTTCGATGGCCACCGCGCCGTCCTTGCCGCTGAGCGCCGGCGCTTTCAGCTTCGTGAGCAGACAGCGGTCGAGCGTGACGACCATGGCCTCGGCGCGATCGGCGCCGCGAAAGACGATCGTGGCGGTGCCGCGGGAGAGATTGGGCTGGCTTTGCTGCGCCTCGACCCACTGCCACAGATCGGCGCTCGCCTCGGTGAGCCCCCGCTTGAGCGTGACGGCACCGTAGCTGACGGGACCGATCAGACGGATCTGCCGGCTGTTGTTGCCCCCTTCGCGGATCGACTTCACGTCCATCGTCGCCTCGAGGCCATCGCACTCGGAGAAGACGCCGCCGCAGATCGGGGCGGGAGAGATCGCCGGCACGTGGATCTCCACGTCGAAGTTGAAGGCAGTGAACGGCGTCGAGGCCATCAGCGCCCTTCCTCGATCTGCGTGGCGCCGCCGCTCTGGAGCATGCGCACGGTGAGAAACGTCAGCGGCCGCGACGGCGCCACGCGAACCTCGGTGATCAGAGCGGCGGTGTCGCCGGAGTTGGTGGCGACCTGAAATGCGGAGCGCGGCGTGCTGCCGGCGAACGCTCCGCGGCGGAACATCGTGGTGAGCAGCGACGTGACCGCCCCCTTCAGCGCGCGCCGCGTCGTCCCTCCGTTCGGCTCGAAGGCAAAGGCATTGCCGAGGGTCAGGGCGGCGCGGCGGATGAGGATGAGGAGGCGGCGGACATTCAGCGGGCGGAGGTCGTCGTCGCCGCTCAGCGTGTCAGCGTCGAGCGCCATGAAGCCGCGCGGCTCCTGCCGGATGACGTTCACCGCGGCATCCTGCAGGGCCTGCCGTTTCGCGAAAGCGATGTGCGGCGTCAGCGCCACGACGCCGCGAAGCGGAACGTTCGCCGCGGCGATCCAGGCGCCGCGCAGATTCGCGCGCGCCGCGATCATGCCGGCCACGGCGCCGTCAGGCGGCTGCTCGCGAAGGGCGTCCTCCGCTTCATCGCTGCAAATCAGCCACGGATGCCACAGTGCGCCGTAGCTCAGAGCCTGCGGACGTCCGGCGAACGCCAGCACGAGACGCGCCGCGTGCACGAGCGCACTCGTCTCGTCGTAATGGCCCGGCAGCGACAGAACCGCCACGAGATCGCCGCGCGCCGCCGACATCGTCACCAATGCCTCGTGAAGCGTCACCAGCGTCTCGTCGTCGAAGTGATCGGCGCCGACGTTCAGCCAACCGCCGGCGGCCGCCAGCGAGACGACGATCGGCGCCGAGAGGACACTCTCTCCGCCGCGGCTGCGGCGGACGCGGTAGTAGAACACCCCGCCGTCCGCCCGCCCGGTGATCTGCACGATGCCCGTCGTGCTGGTGGTGAAGACGACGGCATCGCTCAAATCGGGATGCAGCGCTTCCTCGAGGGCGTCGATCGCGCCGGCGACCGGCGTCCACGAAAGCGTGTACGAGCCGCCATCGAAGTCGGAGGCGTGCAGTGTCGGGACGAGGAGCGGATCGCCCGGCACGCAGTCGAAGAACGACTCGCGCTGCGCCACCGGCGTCTCCTCGAACGTCATTTCCGGAGGAATCGCCGGAGCCGGAACGGCCGTCTGCCAGCCGCGGTGGATCGCATCCGGAACGGCCACGAGCGTCGCTTCGTCGACGAGCAGCGCCGCGTGAATGCCGCGCAGGAAGCCATCGCTGCCGCTCTCGCTGCGATAGAAATCAGCGAGGCCGACGAGATCGCGCACGCCCGCGGCGGCGAGGCGCGGATCGAGAAAGAGAGCGGCGTCGAACGGCACGACGCCGTCACGCTCCAGCGCGTCGGCCTCGTTCGGCGGATGAGTCCGCCCCGACTCCGCCGCCAGCGCCGTCATTGTTAGAGGGAGATAGAGCGCGTCGTCGAAGCGAGCGGCGGGCGGGACGTCGGCGGCGACCGGAAAGCGCGGATGCGCTGCCTCCCGCCAGAGGTCCGACCATGCGGCTTCCGGACGCGCCTGCCGCGGACGCTCCGACGCGCCGGCGGCGGCGAGCTGATCGCGATCGCCGAAGAGGACTCGGTCGGGCGGCAGCGCGCCGAAGTAGCGGGGATGCGCCGGCGCAAATCCGAGGCCGGCCAGCCACAGCGGCGGCGAGCCGTCGCGCGTCACGGCGAGATCGAACGTGAGGCGCTCCACGGCCGGCGCTCCGCTCACCGCCGGCGCGGCGACTTCGGCGCCATTCTCGATCCAGTGCAAGGTGCCGGCAGCGCGCAGCGCAATCTCCCGGGCACGACCGGGCGCCGGCGCCAGCGACTTCAGCGACTCGACGGCGACGAAGAGCGTCGCCGTGGTTCCGGGCCAGGTGAGCCGCAGCAGATCGCCGGCAGCAAGGTCGCGGCGAGCGTTCACGGTGACGTCGATCGCCGACGGCGTGATCGACGGTCGAGGCTCGAGCGCGAGCGCGACGAGGCTCGTCCGGACGCGCAGCACATCGGACCAGCTTCCTTCCGACCGGGCCACGGCATTCGCCGGCGCGATGCTGCCGCCGGCGAGGCGGTGCAGTCCGGGGATCGGAAAGACGTTCGCGGTCGCCTGCGGCCGGTGCGCGACGCGCACGATCCAGCAGCGCCGCCCGCCGTTGCGGAAAAACGAGCGCACCGCGGGGGCCAGTTGCGCCCAGCGCGGCTGGCGCGAGCCGGCGTCGCGCGGAAGGACGAGGTCGGCGCCGAAAAGATCGGCGAATTCGGCCGCGTCCTCCACGGCCACCGGCCGGTCGATCGGTCCCGCCGCGGCGAAGCCGACGAAGAGCGGCACGTCCATCCTCGGCAGCACGTCGCCCGGCGGCGCCGGCGGCGGCTCGAACCGGATGCCCGGCAACGGTCGCGTCGAAGCCACGCCGTTTACTCCATCTCCAGACGCTCGTAGGCCACGACCAGCTCCTCGAGCGCCACGTCGGTGCCCTTGGCGTTGAGCGGTCCGCTGGTGTGCTTGATGATGCGCGCTCGCAGGAGACGAAAGGTCTGCACGACCTGCGTGTGGTCTTCGCTCATCAGACTGACGGTGATGGTGCGGAGCGAGTTCGCGTCGCCGTTGCGGATCTGATTCAGCCACTGGTAGAGATCGAGGCTGCCGATCATGCCGCGCTTCATCGTCACGTCCGAGGCCTTGTTCAGCCCCGTGATCTTCATGACGCTGTTCTCTTTGGAATTGCCGGGGCGGTACTCGGCGACGGTGACCTCCATGCCGATGCCGCTGACCTCCTGGAAGCCGGCCTGGGGGCCGTTGGTATTGCCCGTGCCGAGGTCGACGAGAAAATTGAACTGGCCGTAAGGGCGCTCGCGTAACGTAGCCATCAGTTAGCTCCTGCGGTCCACTGTCCGATGCGGAAGATGACGAACTCGGCAGGCTTCAGCGCGGCCACGCCGACGAGGCAGACCAGGCGTCCGTTGTCGAGATCGTTCTGGGTCATGGTGGTGCGGTCGCACTTGACGAAGAAGGCCTTCTCCGGCTTTTCGCCGAGGAGCGCGCCGTTCTGCCACTCGTTGAAGAGGAAGTCCGAGACCGTTTGGCGGACGTTGGTCCACAGCCGCTCGCCGTTCGGCTCGAAGACGGCCCACTGCGTTCCGAGGTCGATGGAGCGCTCCAGATAGATGAAGTAGCGGCGGAGGTTGACGTACTTCCACTCGGGATCGGAGCTGATCGTGCGCGCGCTCCACAGACGGTAGCCGCGCCCCTGCAGGAGGCGGAAGCAGTTGATGCCGAGCGGATTCAGGACGTCCTGCTGCCCCTTCGTGATCAGCGACTGCAGCCCGATCGCTCCGTCGGCCACTTCGTTTGCCGGCGCCTTGAAGACTCCGCGCTCGATGTCGTTCCGCGCGTAGATGCCGGCCACGAAGCCGCTCGGCGGAACGTTCAGCTCCGTGCGCGTGAACGGATCGAGAACGGTGATCCAAGGGTAGTAGAGCGCGCCGTACGTCGAATCGAGCTGACCGCGGAAGGTGCGAATTTTGTTGTCGTCGGCGCCGCGCGGCGCATCGAGCACGGCGATGCGGCAGCGGAGCGTACGCGCATGCGAGAGGAGCGCGTTCGCGACCGTCAGCCGATCGGAATCGGTGGCGAGCGCGCCGGAGGTGGGAGCGGCGACGATGGAGATGTCCTCGCGTTCCGCCAGGCGCGCCAGCGCGTCGTCGTAGTTGGTGGGCTCGGCGCCGTCGTCGCCGTCGGTAAGGGCGAATTGCAGCGACGTGCCCGGCGTGCCTTCGGCGAGAAGTTGGCTGAGATCTGCCGTGCTCAGCGCATCCGCGAACACGAGCCAATCAACACCGCTCGGAACGTCTCCTGCCGGTGTCGTCGTGAACTCGACCGGAACTTCCGCGGACCCTTGAAGATTCGAGGCCGCGGAGAAACGGCCCGCGAAGCTGTCGTCGGCGCCGCTCGTGCGATGGTGAGGATCGAGAGCGAGTCCGCTGTAGACGAGGGAGGGGCGGCCGGGATCTTGGGGGAATGAGATCGTCACTTTGAGCGTGACAATGCGGACGACGTCGGCGGCGACGAGCGTCGCAAACGTCGGCGCCGATGCGGTCGGGCTGATGTGGGCGAGACTCCACGCCGGACCGCTCGCACCGATGATCCGCGTCAGTTGGGCGAAGAAATGGGAGCCGCCGTGAGTGATGGCGACGACGTCGTTGTCCTGCGCGCCGCGCAGCACGATCGTCGGGTTCGCCGCCGTCCCGTCGTTCGCCAGGATGTTGGCACTCGTCACCAACTCCAGCGTCACGACGACGTTCCCCGCCACACCCGGGTAGCGCGCGGAGAGCTTCGCGGAGGTGAGGTGGGGAGGCAATCCGGCAACCGTAGGGTCCGGCTGGGTAACCGATGCGACGCCGCCGTCGGTGGTGCTGGTCGGATCGAACACGCGCGCGACGTACAGCCGCTGTCCGCCGTTGCGGAAGAACGCATTCACGGCGTGCCAGAGATAGTTCGGCTGGCCGCCCGAAAAGCCAAGCGGTTGACCGTCTCCGTAAATCCGCTCGAACTCGGCCAGGCTCGTGAGCAGATCGAGCGGGCCGGTGGTGGGGCCGAAGCGGGTGGGGCCGGCGAAGCCGGTGGTGGTCGTGCTCACTCCCTCGATCGACTTCGATCGGAAGGAGACCTCCTCGATGTAGACGCCCGGTGCTAAGTATTCCGGCATTCGCTTCTCCTCAATTTCGTCAAGGGGTGATCGTTAATCGGAGCACGAGCTCGCGTCCGAACGAGAGCTCCGCGGTGCTTGTCTGCACGCGCGGCTGCGAAAGGATTTCGGCGAGATCGGGAACCTCGGGCGGCGGAACGCGCCGTCGATAACGCACGCTGACCGTCACTTGCCACGTCTGCCCGCTGAGCGGCGGCGGCGGCGGACCGCTCGACGTGGTGAGGATCGGCGTCGGCCAGGGCATCGGAAGCATCACCGTTCCGGAGCCGTCGGCGATGCCGGTGACGGTCGTCTGATCGCCGGCCGCTGCCTCGACCACCGCCCACGCCGCCGCCTCTCCGTGGGCAGCGTCGAAGAGAGTGGCGTGGAGCACGGCCATGGCCTGAAGCGGCGTTCGCGACGGCGCCGAGGCGAGCGGCATCGATGCGAGCGGCCCGCTGGTCTGCACTGGCGGCACGTCCGCCGGATCGGCCGTCGACAGGCCGAGGAAACCGCGCGCCGGCAGTTGCACGGCGAGTCGCAGCGGGAGGAAGCGGCCGAGGCGATCGCGCAACGCCAGGACGAACGGAGACTGCGGCGACGGCGCGTCCCAGAAGTCGCTGTCGCCGCTCCCCTGCTCGACGGCGCGCATTCCCGGAAGGCCAAAAAAAGCGAAGGCGCCGGCGCGATTCTCGACGCCGCGCACCGCGCGCTCCGGCGCTCCGGCCGGCCAGACGAACGCGTCCAGGCCATCCGAAACGATGTCTCCGGTGGCGCGGTCGCGAAAGCGTACGCCGAGCGGCGCCACGATCGAAAGGCGCTCCGGTACGCTCACGGCGTTGCCTCTCCGAAACCGAAGACGCGCGTCTGCGCTGCCTCCCCCTCGAACACTTCCACGTCGGAGTCGAGCGTCAGCATCCGCACGAGGTATGCGATGCAAGGCTGGATGTTCGGCTTGGCCACTTCCCACACCGCACTCATATCGAGAATGGTGAGCGTCTCCATGACCACGTCGATCGACTCGGTGTCGCGAAAGACGTGCGGCGGCGGACCCTGGTTGACGAGGCTCGCGGTGAGGATCGGCGTGTCCTCCAGCGTCCGCGCCGCCCAGCCGAGGAGGCGCTGTTGCAGCGCCGCTTTCTCCGCCCAGGCGATGAGGAGGAAATGGAGATCGATGGCGAGCGACGGCCGGAAACGCCGGCCGTCCGGCGCGACGCGCGGAGGAAGATTGCGGATGTTGCTGGCCGGCTCGACGCGATGGAGGTAGAGCGAGATCCCCTCTTTCATCGGCTTCTTGAAGCTCTCGGCGTTGTAGAGCTGGAAGTCGGCCGTCGAGAAGTCCGCCGGCCGCGCCACCTTCAGGAGCGCCAGGATCGCTTCTCCGACGGCGGCAATGGCGTACGGATGCGCCATTCAACGAAGACTCCGCCGGTCCGGACGAATCACGCCGCCACGGCACTTCAAGGGCGCTGCCATCGGCGTGCTCGTTCGCGCTTCCATGTTCTCAGTGATTTGGATCGAGTCGGTCTTGAGGAGGAGGTGTTACATGTTACGCGGCCGGCGGCGGGATGGAGGCGTACGCAAGACTCTCGCGGCCGTGGGGAGCGGTGTAACACCGCGCCGTTACACGACGATACTCCGGTTACGCTCCGCGGTCTCCTGCTCCTCGCGGGAGAAAAGATCGAATTTCATCATCTTCCGGTAGAGCGTCATCCGGGAGCAGCCGAGGGTTTTCGCGGCGTCGTTGCGATTCCATTTCGCGGCGTGAAGCGCCGCCACGATCACGTCGCACTCCGACTTCTGCCTCCGCCTCGTGGTATCGAACAACGCGCGCAGGTACGGTGGGAGATCGCGCGCGGTGATCCGCGACGAGGTGGAGAAGACGAGCGTCGACTCAACGATGTTGCGCAGCTCGCGCACGTTGCCCGGCCATTCGTAGTGAAGGAGCGGCTCGACGAAGCTGGCATCGACCGTGTCGACGCTTCGCTCCAGCCGCGGCGTGATCTCCGCCACCATGTGCTCCACCAGAGCCGGAATGTCCTCGACATGGTCGCGCAGCGGCGGGAGATGAAGGCGCGCCACGTTGAGGCGGAAATAGAGGTCCTGGCGGAACTTCTGTTGCGCCGTGAGCTGCTCGATGTTCTGGTTCGTCGCGGCGATGATGCGCACGTTGACGGCGATGTCGCGATTGCCCCCCAGCCGTTGCACCTTCCGCGTTTCGATGGCGCGCAGGATCTTTGCCTGGGCGAAGAGATTCATGTCGCCGATCTCGTCGAGGAAGAGCGTCCCCCCCTGCGCGTACTGCAGCTTTCCTTCACGAGCAGCGTACGCACCGGTGAATGCTCCTCGCTCGTAGCCGAACAGCTCACTCTCGAGAAGACCGTCCGGAATGGCGGCACAGTTCAGCGAGACGAAGGCCTTGTCGCGACGCCGGCCGTTGCAGTGGATCAGCTCCGCGGTCAGCTCTTTCCCGGTCCCGGTCTCTCCGGTGATGAGGACGTTCGTATCCGTGGCAGCCACGCGCTGGATGGACTGCCGCAGCTGCTCCAGCGCGCGGCCGGAACCGACGAGGCGGTTTCCCGCCGTCAGCGGCCGGGCCGTGGAGAGACCGCGCCGAGGGCGGACGAGACGGGCCAACACTTCCGCCATCTCCGCATCGGAGCAATCCTCGGTGACGATGTCGTTGAAGCCGGCGCGCATGGCCTCCACGGCCGTCTCGCTGGCGCACGCGCAAACGGCCAGGAGAAGCGGCACCTGGCGATCAGTTTCGCGTACCTCCCGGGCCACGGCCAGCGCGGCGGCAATGCTCGACGCCCGCTCGATGACTACCAGATCGGGACCCGTGTCACGAGCGAGCGCGATCAGCTCCTCGATGTCCGCGGCGCTCAGCACTTCGCCGTGCAGCGCGTCGAGCGCGGCCCGCACGCGATGAGCGGCAAAACACCCCTCCGCGTTGAAGAGGACGGCACGCATGTTCGAGGCGGACCCCCTTTGATTAGTGACTGAAAGATTCCAAACGTTTCAACCGGACTGTCTTCGGAGGTTGCAGTTAAAGGAGGGTCGCCGCGGGGCCGATTCCCTACCTCAGCGAAGCTTGCCTTCCGTAATTCGCCCAATCCGTCATTCAAGTGTCGACGGCCCTTCCAATCGTTGGAGCCGCTCTGCGAGTGTCTTGCGTGGCGCCAACGGTCATCTCGCCTCGAGCTTTTCTGCGTTTGAGGGTGTTTCGCGCACAACTCTTCATCCGCTTCTGGATCGCGTCTCACGTGTCCTCGGATCGCGTGGAGACGCGGACGAACGGACAACTCGTACGCCTAGCGGAGGGGCGCGCTGCTTGCTACTGAATTGCTACTATAGCCCTCAAAAAAAGACGGAAACCACGAGAATTACCGAGAAATCTAACTGCTCGTAAACTCTTCATTCAACTTCAGATAGCTTTGAACTAATCAGGTCGTGTTTAGCGCAAACCTCGCCCTCATAACCCAAAGGTCGAGGGTTCAAATCCCTCCCCCGCAACCAAATGTAAGTCCTTGAACGGCCAGCGGATACGCTGGCGTTTTCATTTCTGGCGAGCCGTCGCGCATTGAGCGAAATCCGCCGACTGTGCGAGAACTGTGCGAAATCTCTTGCTCACCGCGCGAACGCGTACCGTTTCGAGACCCGAAGGCGAATCGGATGATCGTCACCAGAGGTTACCTTTCCGTCGAGCACGGTGAATGAGCGCAGGTGTGCGTAGTTCCCATCGAGGGCCCGGTAGGACGCAGTGCTTCCCGCGCAGTGGACCGTCACGTTGTCACGCGCGTCGTATCTGGCGGGGTGGTGCGTGTGCCCGCAGAGCAGGTGCTCGATCTGGTATTTGTCTGCTGCGTTGAGAAGATCTCCGCCTTCGTCGGCAAGCGAAAGCCCTGCTGGACGGGAAGGTAGCGGTTCATGTCGCCGACAACTTGAAAAGCAACGCGCGCGTCGCGAACAGGATGCACATCACGGTCCCTGTCACGTACGCGGCGCTGCCGCGCCGACTGATCGCGGTCGTCTTGTTCTTTCGCGTGATGGTGCGCTCCGTCCAGCGTCGCTGGATGATCGTCCAGAGGTGCCTACACCGGCCTCATCGATGTCTTCCTCCGTGTCCAGCAGTTGCGCAAATTCCAAAACGCCGCCGCCTCGTTTCCGGACTCGAACACCTCTTCTACGTGAGCCCCTTTGAGCTGCTGGCTGCGGCACGTCGCGCGCCGTCCCCGTGCCGCAATGTAACGCTTTCCGCGCCTCCGTCACTACTAACTAAGGAATCGGAGGCATCGCCATGACTAATGAGAAAAGACCATCCATGATCAAAGTCTACTTTGAAGAAAAGCCACCCGACGACCTGCTGGTGCACGCGTACGGATTCGACGCCAGAGGCAATCTGACGGCGACGGCGCCGGTCGGCACCGATGGAACCCTCGACGCCAAAAAGCTGGAAGGGGCCACACGGGTGTTCATCGCGCCGGCACCGCCGAAAGGGTTGGCCGGCGGCGACAGGCCGACGCTGAAGGCGCTGGAGCGTCAGCGCGCGTACCAGCTGCCGTCCGGCGTGGACTCTGTCTTCCTGCCGAAGAGCATCATCCACTACTGGTGCTACTGCTTAATCAGCGGACGCGTCGTCCGGTCGGTCTCAGTCGGAAATTTGACCGTGGACATGCCGGTCTGCAAGGCGCGCGTGCACATCTGCGAGGTCGATCCGTGGTACATCATCATCGACCGGATTCCGTATGAACTGCTCGTTCGCGCGCGCGACGAGATTCTCGGCCGCTACGTGGTCGAGCCGGGCCCATTTCGCATCCCGCCGGGACACATCCCCGACCCGCCTCCGGTCGAGCGCGGCGCACAAATCGAAACGCGTAGCCTTACGGCGGCAGCGACGCCGTCTGAGCGGACCACGATGTCGGCGAGGGTCGACGCCGCCGCGCCGAAGAGCAGCCTGGCCCTGAGCGACGTGGTCAAGCAGATCCCCTCGGAGGTCAAGCTCGCCCTCTCGACCAACTCGGAGCTCCATCTGCGGCAGGCATTCGTCGCCCAGAAGGCGTACATCTCCTCGCTGCTCTGCTACTGGTGGCCTTGGTGGTTCCTGTACTGCGATGAGATCGCGGTGGTGGAGAGCGGCGACGACGGGCACTTCTCGTACATCTACCGCTATCCTTGCGGAGGCGACAAACCGGACGTCTACTTCTGGGTCGAGTACCTGATCTCCGGCGCGTGGGAGACCGTCTACAGCCCGCCGATCGCGTGCAACACATGGTGGGACTATCCCTGCGGAACGGAAGTGACGATCCGCGTCACCGATCCGCGCGTGCCGATCTGCGAGCCCCCTCCGATATTCGATGGATCGGTCGTCGTGGTGACGACCCTCGGTGGCGGCATCAACATGTCGCGCATCGACCAGACCACCGGTCTCATCGACGGCGCGCCGTTCGGCGGCGACCTCGAGCCGCACGTCGACTTCGGCGCCGCGCTCCGCAACTCGGCGCAGCAGTTCTATTATCGCTGGTCATGGCGGCAGTCCGGCACCACCGATACATTCCGCCCCATCGAATCGAACATCTTCCGGCCGTACTTCATCGAGTACAACGACGGTGCGCACAATACCGCTTACAGCGCCATGCAACTCGGTCCTGTCGACATGCCGGCCGGGAGTCTCTTCAAAATTCCGCCGGTCGAAGCTCCGAGCGTCCCCGGATTTCCTGCAGCCATGACCACGTGGGTGACGGTCAATCCCCGTCCCGACTCGGCCTCCGCGATTTTCCACACCCAGAACGACATCGGCTTCACCAACCGGAGCGTCGAGCTGCGGCTCGAGCTGTTCGATCACAATGGCGCACTGATCAACTGGACCGATGCCGGCATTGCCGACAAGGTCCTCAGCCCCTTGGCCGTCCTCCCGATTACCACGCTCACCGCCACCACCGACGCGACGGCGTACCGCGTGCTGGACGGGTTGGGCAAGGTGGTGGGACTACAATTCCGCCTGCAGGTGGACAACAACCGCTGCACGGCAGCCATCCTGCCGCTGGAGGCACCTGGCCTCATCGTCGACGCCGACTGTGGCTTCTACAAGTACGCACACCTCACCGACAACGTGACCGTCAAGTACGAGGCGCGGCATCCGAACAACTTCGCGATGTTCTCGTTCGACATAAAGCGCGGTCCGGACAACCCGGTGCCTGGCGTCGGAGTGAGCAACGCGCGCGTCGGCGCCGCCGCTGGGCCCTACACGCTCGACGGAGGGGGAAACTACTCGGCGGCGTTCGTGGTGTCCTCGCTGCTTGGAACGTGCCCCGCGGCTGCATTCTCCGAACAGGTGAACGTTTCTGCGATGGCGACCGATGGCTGGGGCGGTCCCGGCAATCTCGACGCGCACGACCACGGTGCGTTTGCCCTCGCTCCTCAATGATGCTCCGCATGGGGCGCCCGCATGGCGCCCCATGCCCACTCCTGTTCTTCTATTTAGAGTGACGCGACCGGCGGTTTTGCCACCCCCGCGTGCTCGCGACTGGGTATCGAACCGCCGTGTTGGCCCACCCCGGTTACCGCCACTGGACAAGTGCTTTCCGAAATCGCGTAGTGTTCGCGAGGTGTTCACCGGGTCCGCCCTACGGCCATCCTAGGCTATCCCGGGATGTCCACGGACGCTCGTAAACGATTGAAACCACGTACATCCTAGGATGTTCCGGGACGGGGCGCATTATTCACACGCTGGAGGTCAGCGGTTCGAATCCTACCGCTCTCTATCCTTGCGCTTATCTCTGACCGAGAAGTGTCCGACTCCAACGGGCAAGGTCGGGTCTGCGGCTTCGGAGCAACTGTCCGAGTTCTGTCCGAAAACCCATCCCAACCCTCCCCTACGTAGCCCGAACCGGGCGAGGCTCAAAGGTCTGCAACTGTTGGTGTTAAGCGCAGCGGCGCGCTGTCATTCGTCATTGTTTCTGTGCGACCGCGAATCCCACGAATTTTAAGAGTGGTTAACTATCAGCACGGACCGCATACTCCCGAAGCGCGCCGGGTGTACCCTGACATAAGTCCGGGGGTTTTCATGAGAACCAATGACCCAATGACCGTATCGCTCTCTTTTGCGCTGTGTTTCTCCGCAGCGGTCGTCGCCGATTCTCCGGGTCACGCGCCTGAAACGGCGGTGCATTGGAGCTATGCCATGAGCAAAGTAGATGTCGACATTCTCATAGAGGGTGACGGCCCTGAAACCATCCTCATGGTTCACGGCTGGCCGGACACCTACCGGCTATGGGATGCTCAGGTGCAGTTCTTTAAGAAGCACTATCGCTGCGTTCGCTTCACACTGCCCGGATTTGATGCGGCTCGAGCAAGGCGGGCTTACACACTCGACGAGGTAGCCGTCCTTTTCAAGCAACTCATCGAGCAGGTCGCGCCAGGGCAGAAGGTGATTTTGATGTCGCACGATTGGGGCTGCGTATTCGGCTACGAGTTCTATATGCGCAATCCGCAAATGGTCTCTAGGATTGTCGGGGTGGACGTCGGCGACCGGACGTCGCTGCAGCAATCCCGGACACTCCGAGATACGACGATGGTGTTCGCATACCAAAGCTGGTTGGCCTTGGCGTGGGTTATCGGCGGGCGAATTGGGATTGGATGACACGCTTCATGGCGCGCGTGCTTCGCTGCCCCGCACCGCCGACGTACATCGGGTCGCGGATGAACTATCCGTACTTCATGCATTGGTTCGGTGGCCGGAACTCCTATCGCAAGAAGGCACAGCGGTTCACTCCGTCTTGTCCAATCCTGTTCATCTACGGCGGCCGCAAGCCGTTCATGTTCCATGCGAAGACATGGGCGGATGACCTACTCGCAAGCAAAAGCAATCGGGTGGAGGAGTTCGACACAGGTCACTGGGTAATGTCTGAGCAGCCTGATCACTTCAACAAAGTTGTAGACAACTGGCTCTCAGCGCCAGTGCCATGAAGCAGCGCAGCCCAGCAACCAACTCCAATTGAAACCCCTAAGCCGCGGCCACGTGGTCCGCCGTGATCCGCCCGTCGTGGATCTCCACGACGCGGCTGGCGCGCTTGGCCAGGGCCGGATCGTGCGTGATGATCACCAGCGTCCTTCCCGCCTTCCAGAGCTCGGTGAAGAGCGTCATGATGTCGCTGCCGGCGCTGGAGTCGAGGTTTCCGGTCGGCTCATCGGCGAGGATGATGTCGGGGTTCATGGCCAGGGCGCGGGCGATGGCCACGCGCTGCATCTGGCCGCCGGAGAGCTCGGTCGGCTTGTGGTCGAGGCGGTCGGCGAGGCCGACTCGCGAAAGAACCTCGGCGGCGCGCTGGCGGCGCTCGCCGGCCGGGACGCCGCCAAAGAGCATCGGCAGCTCGACGTTCTCCTGCGCGGTGATGTGGGGCAGGAGATTGAAGTTCTGGAAGACGAAGCCGACGCGGCGGTTGCGGATGTCGGCGAGCTGGTCGCGGGTCACGCCGGCGACGTTTTCTCCCGCCAGCTTGTATTCGCCGGAGGTCGGCGTGTCGAGGCAGCCAACGAGGTTCATCAGCGTCGACTTTCCGGAGCCGGACGGGCCGACGATGGCCACCATCTCCCCTTTGTCGATGTTCAGGTCGACGCCTTTCAGCGCTTCCACCTTCACTTTTCCGGTGTCATAAACCTTACGAATATGATTCATTGAAATAATTGACATTATTCGTACCTCAATGTTGCCGCGGGATCGACCGACGCCGCCCGGCGCGCCGGGAAGTAACCGGCCAGCAGGCCGATCAGGCCGAGGATCAGCGACGTGATCACGCCGATCTGCGGCGACAGCGTCGGCCGTCCCAGGAACGCCAGCACCTTGCTCTGCTCGATGGGGATGAAGCTCGTCAGCGACACCAGCAGCGTGGCGATGATGATGCCGAGCGCGCCGCCGATGAGCGTGTAGAGCACCCCTTCCAGGACGAAGGGGACGATGATCCAGCGCCGCTTCGCGCCGAGGGCCATCTTCACGCCGATCTCGCGCGTCCGCTCCTTCACCACGGCGTACATGATGTTGGCCACGCCGACGCCGCCGATGAGCAGCGTCAGCGCGCCGACGATGCCGAGAAAGAGCTCGATGCCGAGGGTGATGTTTTCGGAGACCTTCCCCGACTTCACCATGTCCCAGGCGCCGAGGGCGCGGTCGTCGGTCGGGTCGTAGCCGAACTTCGGCCCCATGATCCCGTTCAGCTTCTTGAGCGCGGCGACCATCTCGTCGGGCGTGTTCGTCTCGATGACGAGGTTGTTCAGCCGGTCGCGGCCGAACTGCGCGCGGAACGTGGAGATCGGGATGACGGCGTGGTTCGAGTCGGGACCGCCGTACATCCCCATCTGCGTTTTGTGCTGCATGACGCCGATGACCACGTACGGCGCGTTGTTGACGAGGAGCGTCTTGCCGATCGGACCGGCGTCGCCGAAGAGGTCCTTGGCCAGCTCGTCGCCGAGAAAGATGACCCGCCGCCGCTCGATCTCGTCTTCCGGCGTGAGGAAACGGCCGCCGGCCTGCGCGTAGTGCTTGCGCGCTTCGCCGTACTCCCAGCTCACGCCGATGACGCGGCCGCTGCGCGTCTTCGCGCCGTAGGTCATGTTCGTACGCCACGACACGACTTCGCCGACGACCGCCCTCAGCTCCGGCATGCGGCCGCGGATGAACGCCAGGTCGTCGATCCTCGGACGGATCGGGCGGCCGGGCGGGATCCCTTTCCACGGCTTCGTCGTTTCGCCCGGCCACATCACCGCCAGGTTCTCGCCCGTGGAGCGGCGGTTCTTGTCGAGCTGCCGCTTCAGTCCTTCGCCGAATGCAAGCAGCAGCAGGATGGCCACGGTGCCCCACGCGATCGCCGCGATGGTCAGGTAGGCGCGCTTCTTCTGCAGCCGCGACGAGGAGACGAAGAGGTTGAAGATCACGGCCAGATCGAGACCGATGCCGCCAGGACTGAGGACTGAGGACTGAGGACTGAGGCTTCGCTCTGCCGTGTTCAAGTTGGTCATGACTCAGTCCTCAGTCCTCATAGCTTCATGGCCACCACGGGATCGAGGCGCGCGGCGTCGCGCGCGGGGAAGTAGCCGGCGATCAGGCCGACGAGGCCGAGGGCCGCGGCGGTGAGCAGGGCCACCAGCGGCGAGACCTCGGGGCGTCCGACGTATTCGACGAGCTGCTCGGGGAAGATCGCGCAGACGCCGAGCGAGATGGCGAAGCCGATCGCGCCGCCGATGAGCGTGACGAGCATGGTCTCGAGCAGGAACTGCGACAGGATCCAGCGCTGCTTCGCGCCCAGAGCCATCTTGATGCCGATCTCCCGCGTCCGCTCTTCGACGACGACGTTCATGATGTTCGAGACGCCGATGCCGCCGACGACGAGGGTCAGCACGCCCACCAGGCCGAGGAAGCCGTTGAAGGCGAGCATGAACGTGTCGAAGAAGACGAACTGCTCGGTGGTGTCCCACATCTGCAGCGCTTCTTTGTCCTTCGGATCGAAGCGCAGCGTGTGCGAGAGCGCGGCCCGCAACGCCTGCGTGACTGGCTTCGTCTCGCCCGCCGTGAAGGCCTGATAGACGAAGTTGTTGATGTACTTCTCGCCCGTCAAAGAGCGGTACGTCGACGACGGGATGAACATCTTCCGGTCGTCCGGACCGCTATAGTTCGAGTCCTGCGACTTCTTCTCCAGGATGCCGATGACGAGGAACGGCGACTGGTTGACGAGGATGGTCTTGCCGACGGCCGGAGCGTCGCCGAAGAGATCGTGGGCGAGCTTGTCGCCGAGGAACGCGACGCGGCGGATGTCGTTGACGTCGATCGGATCGATGCACCGGCCGCCGCGCGCGGCGATGAGGTTGCGCATCGATCCGAACTCGGCGTTGATGCCGGAGGTGTCGACCGGCAACGTCTTCGTCCCGTATTCGACTTTGAAGTTGCCGGAGTACTCGGCGGAGATCGCCTTCAGCCGCGGCACCTGCGTGCGGGCCCCTTCGATGTCTTCCTCGCGAAGGCGGATGCGGCGTCCTTTGCCGAGGCCTTCGTACGGCACCGAAGTCAGTCCCGGCCAGGCGATCACGATGCGGTCGCCGAGGCCGGCCGTGCTCTTCACGAGCTGCTTGTGCAGCCCCGTGCCGAACGCCAGCATCAGGCTGATGGCCACGGTTCCCCACACGATGCCGAAGACGGTGAGGAACGTGCGCAGCTTCTCGCTCCGCACGTCGCGGACGAGTTGGCGGAAGACGTCTTTGAGGTTGATCTGCATGGCCGGCGGTGCTGCTCAGGAAATCTCCTTCGGCGGCCGCTCCACGACTTTGTCCCCCTTCTTCAGGCCGGAGACGACTTCGACGTTCAGGCCGTCGGAGATGCCGGTCTTGATCTGCACCTTTTTCGGCGGCGCTTTCGGATCGGGGCCCGGAATCTCCACGGTCGCTTTCTTTCCGCCGTCTTCGAAGGTCACGAGCCGCTCGGGAATGGTGACGACGTCTTTCTTCTCGCGGATGATGACGTCGGCGTTCGCGGAGTAGCCGGCGCGCAGCGTGATCTTCTGTCCCGGATCGAGCTCCACCTCGACGTCGAACAGCGTCGCTCCTTCTTTCTGCTGCGCCTGCGGGGCGATGCGTGAGACGTGGCCGGTGACGACGTCGGTGGGGAGAGCGCCGACTTTGATCCGGGCCGGCATGCCGACGCGCAGCTTGCCGACGTCGATCTCGTCGACGGTGCCCTTGAAAATGAGGTCGCTCATGTCGGCGACGGTGGCCATCTCGGTGCCGGGCTGATACGAGGTCAACGGCACGATCGGATCGCCGGGGTTGACGATGCGCGTGAGGATGGTGCCGGCGGCCGGCGCGCGGATAATGGACTCTGTTCCCGAAACGGTCAGCCGTCCCTTGCGCGTCAGGTCGCGGTTCTGCTCGGCCTTGGTCAGCGCGACTCTCGCGAGCTCGAAGGCCTCGCGCTTCTGATCGAGATCCGACTTCGGCATCACGCCGGAGCGCAACAGTTGCTGGGCGCGCTCGAACTCGATCTCGGCGCGCTTGTACGAGGCCGCGGCGGAATCGACCTGGCGATCGACTTCGGTGACTTCCATCGGCGTCGGGTCGGGGGCGATCTCGAAGAGGGGATCGCCGGTGCGCACGGTATCGCCGACCTGCACCCGCGCTTTGGCGACGATGCCGGAGATCTTCGACTTCACCGAGAACTTCTGGCGAGGTTGGATCTGTCCGACCGCGACGGCTTTCTCCACGATGGCGCCGTTCGTCACCACGACCTCTTTCAATCCGTCGGCGCGCTTGCCGTTGCGCGACCACGCGTACACGCCGGCGGCCGCGCCGACGAGCACGATCAAAATGAACAGCGCTCTCGCTAGCTTGCGCATCGAAGATCTCCTCAGCGGCTGAATACGGAACGTATGACGCTCGGTTGCGGCCCGCGGTTAGGGTCTCGCTCTCGGCGCGATGCACTATCCTTCCGAGGCCGCCATGGATTGGGACTACGCGATCATCGGCTCCGGCTTCGGCGGCAGCGTGTCGGGCTTGCGGCTGGCCGAGAAGGGCTACCGCGTGGTGATGCTCGAAAAAGGGCGGCGCTTCCGCGACGAAGACTTCCCGCGGTCGAACTGGAACCTGCGCCGGTGGTTGTGGCTGCCGGCCGCCGGCTTTCGGGGCATCTTCAAGATGACCTTCCTGCGCCACGTAACCGTGCTCTCCGGCGTGGGAGTCGGCGGAGGCTCGCTCGTCTACGCCAACACGTTGCCGACTCCGAAGGACGAGTTCTTCACGCTGCCGTCGTGGGGCCACCTGGCCGACTGGAAGAAGGAGCTGGAGCCGCACTACGCCACCGCGCTGCGGATGTTGGGGGCCGTGCCGGTTCCGTTCGATACCTACTCGGACCATGTGCTGCGCGAGATCGCCAAAGACATCGGGCGGCCGGAGCAGATCGTGCCCGCGCGCGTGGCCGTCTACTTCGGCGAGCCCGGCAAGACCGTGCCCGACCCATACCTCGGCGGCGAAGGCCCTGACCGCACCGGCTGCATCCGATGCGGGGCCTGCATGACCGGTTGCCGGCACAACGCCAAGAACACGCTCGACAAGAACTACCTCTGGCTCGCCGAAAAGCGCGGCCTGCGGATCGAGGCGGACACGGAGGTGACCTGGGTGCGGGAGCTTGCCGGAGGCGGCTACGGAATCGACGCCATCACCGGCACCGGCTGGTTCGGCAAGCGCCGGCGAACGCTCACCGCGCGCAACGTGATCTTCGCGGGCGGCGTGCTCGGCACGGTGCCGCTGCTGCTGAAGCTGAAGGCCAGCGCGCACGGATTGCCTCGGCTGTCCGACCGAGTGGGCGGCTTCGTCCGGACCAACTCGGAGTCTTTGATCGGCGTGACCACGCGCGCCGACCGCGACTTGAGCGAAGGCATCGCCATCACCAGCCTGCTCCACACCGACGAGCACTCCCACCTGGAGCCGGTGCGATACGCGAAAGGCTCGGGCTTCTTCCGGCTGCTGATGTCGCCGCACGTGTCGGGAGAGAGCGCGCCGGTGCGGTTGATCCGCGTTCTCGCGGCGATGCTGCGACATCCCATCCACTTCCTGCGGGCCTATTTCGTCGATGACTGGGCCAAGCGGACCATGATCCTGCTCTACATGCGCACGCTCGAGGGCCACCTCCAGCTGCGGCTGGGCGCGCTCGGACTGACGACTGCGCTGGCCGAGGGGCCGGCGCCGAGCGCGGCCATCCCCGAGGCGACGGTGCTGGCGCGGCGGGTGGAGAAGAAGATCGACGGCTTCGCCGGCAGCCTCCTCAGCGAGACGATTCTCGGCACGCCCACGACCGCGCACATCCTCGGCGGCGCCTGCATGGGTGCGACCGCGGACGAGGGCGTCATCGACGACCGTCACCGCGTCTTCGGTTATGACGGCCTCTATGTGATCGACGGCGCGGCGATGTCCGCCAACCCGGGCGTGAATCCGTCGCTGACCATCACCGCCCTGGCGGAGCGGGCGATGTCGTTCATCCCCGCGGCCGACGTCGTGTGAACTTCGTCACCCGAACACGTGACCGCCGAGGTTCGGCACCTCGCCGCGGCGGGTTTGAATACGGCGCATGAGCGACAAGACCATCATCTGGACCAACACCGACGAAGCGCCGGCCCTCGCCACGTACTCCCTTTTGCCGATCGTGCAGGCCTTCACCGGCGGAACGGGTATCCGCGTCGAAGCGCGCGACATCTCCCTGGCCGGGCGCATCCTGGCCGCCTTTCCCGAGACGCTGACGGCGTCGCAGCGCATCCCCGATGATCTCGCCTTCCTCGGCGAGCTCTCGCTCACGGCCGGCGCCAACATCATCAAGCTGCCGAACATCAGCGCCTCCATCCCGCAGCTCAAGGAAGCGATCGCCGAACTGCAGAGCCAGGGCTACGACGTCCCCGATTACCCCGAGGCGCCGGCCACGGACGACGAGAACGCGATTCAGGCGCGCTACGCGAAGGTCCTCGGCAGCGCCGTCAACCCCGTCCTCCGCGAAGGCAACTCCGATCGCCGGGCGCCGCTGGCCGTCAAGAACTTCGCGCGCAAGCATCCGCACAAGCTCGGCGCCTGGAGCGCCGATTCGAAGGCCGAGGTCGCGACCATGAGCGGCGGCGACTTCTACGGCAACGAGCAGTCGGTCGTCGTGCAGGCCGGCGGCGCGTTCCGCATCGAGCTCGCGGCCAAGGACGGGCGCAGCGTCATCCTCAAAGATGGCCTGACCGCCGCGCCCGACGAGATCCTCGACGGCACGTTCATGAGCGTGAGCGCGCTTCGCAAGTTTTATGAAGAGCAGATCGAAGACGCGCGGAAGAAAGGCCAGCTCCTGTCGCTGCATCTGAAGGCGACGATGATGAAAGTGTCCGACCCGATCCTCTTCGGACACGCGGTCTCTGTCTTCTTCAACGATGTCTTCGCCAAGCACGCCGCCGCCTTCAAGGCCGCCGGCGTCAATCCGAACCTCGGCCTCGGCGATCTCACCAAGAAAATTCAGTCGCTGCCGGAGGCGACGCGCGTAGCGATCGAGGCCGACATCGCGGCGACGTTCGCGCGGCGTCCGGCACTGGCGATGGTCGACTCCGACAACGGCATCACCAATCTCCACGCCCCCAACGACATCATCGTCGACGCTTCCATGCCGGTGGTGGTGCGGGAGTCGGGGAAGATGTGGAACGCGGAGGGGAAGCTGCAGGACACGAAGGCGCTGATCCCCGACCGCTGCTACTCCACGATCTACGCGGCGATCATCGACGACTGCAAGAGATTCGGCGCGCTCGATCCGGCCACGATGGGATCGGTGCCGAACGTCGGGCTGATGGCGCAGAAAGCCGAGGAGTACGGGTCGCATCCGACGACGTTCGAGATTCCGTTCGCCGGCACGGTCCGCGTCGTCGACGCCGACGGCACGGTGCTGATGCGGCACGAGGTCGAGGCCGGCGACGTCTGGCGCATGTCGCGCGCGAAGGACATTCCGATCCGCGACTGGGTGAAGCTGGCGGTCCGGCGCGCGCGAGCCACCGGCGCGCCCGCGGTCTTCTGGCTCGACCGCAACCGCGCTCACGACGTGAACGTGATCGCCAAGGTCGAGCGGTACCTGCAGGATCACGACATGGCCGGACTGGAGATCGCGATCATGGCTCCGGTCGAGGCCATGCGCTATTCGCTGGAGCGGATCCGCAAAGGCCTGGACACGATCTCCGTCACCGGCAACGTGCTCCGCGACTACCTGACGGATCTCTTCCCGATTCTGGAGATCGGCACGAGCGCGAAGATGCTCTCGATCGTCCCGCTGCTCGCCGGCGGAGGGCTCTTCGAGACCGGCGCCGGCGGCTCGGCGCCGAAGCATGTGCAGCAGTTCGTCAAGGAGGGCTACCTCCGCTGGGACTCGCTCGGCGAATTCTCCGCGCTGGCCGCTTCGCTGGAGCACCTGGCCGCGGCGTTCCGCAACGAGAAGGCGCAGCTTCTCGCCGAGACGCTCGACCAGGCCATCGCCAAGTTCCTCGACAACAATAAGTCGCCCGCGCGCAAAGTCGGCCAGATCGACAACCGCGGCAGCCACTTCTACCTCGCGCTCTACTGGGCCCAGGCACTAGCCGACCAGACGCGCGACGCCGCGCTGCGCACGAAGTTCACGTCTGTGGCCCGCTGCCTGATGGAGAACGAAGCGACGATCACCACCGAGCTGCTCGCCGCGCAAGGCAAGCCGGTCGACCTCGGCGGCTACTACCACCCCAACGCCGCGAAGGCGTCGAAAGCGATGCGGCCGAGCACGACGTTCAACGCGATCATCGACGCGATCGTGCCGGAAACGCCGAAGGCACGCGAAGAGATTGTCGAAGAAGCTCTGGCTTAGCTACGCGCTGTCTGCCGCGTTCACCGTCACGGTCAGCGAAAAGGTGTAGCTGCCGGCCGCGGCGATGGTTGCGGTCGGATTCTGGTCGGACGAGGCGAAGCCGTTCGGGCCGGTCCACGAGTAGCTGTGGGCGGTCACGCCGGCATTGAGCTGGATCGGGAGCGGATCGGCGCCGATGCAGTACAGGCCGCCGCCGGTCGGGACGGGCGTCGCCGGCGTCGTGCAGACTGGCCCGCAACCGTGGCTGATGACGAGCTGCGCGTTCGTGGCAGCGCCGTCGTAGGTCGCGGAAACGACGCCGGGGGTCAGCGTCGAAAGGTCGTACCAGGCGCTGACGTATTTGAACGCGCCTTTGCCGCTGGGCGGCCGCGTCATCGACGCGGTTCCCCACGGTCCGGTGATGTCCGCGTGATCGGACCCGGTTGCGGTAAGGACCCAGAGGAGGTACGGGCCGTCGACCTGGGCGCCGTTTTCCACGCCGCAGATGACTGCGTTGACGACGTAGCCACCCGACCCGTTCGCGGCAATGCCTTGCCCTGTGTACGAGACGTTATTGTCGTACGCGCCGACAGCGAACGCCGCCGCGGGTAGGACTGCGATGAGACACACGAGGAGTAAACGACTGAGTTGCGTGCGCATTGGACCTCTCTTCTCTGCGCTCCGGGAAGTCGCCTCAGACCCTTCCTCGACTCTTCCCGGAGCTTCCTTGGACTTGCACACAAGATAGGAGCTGACGCGCGCCGCGACCATCCGTGCGAAGATAGGTTTTGGGTCTATCGAACAATGTATATCGCCGTGCTCTTGATCGTCAGCCTCACCGCTTCGGCGCTCGGGGCGGCGGAGTCGGGAAATGCTTCCGGCTCCGTCACCGTCAACGGAAAGGCGGTGGCGCTGCATCACTGCTACACGCGCACGGTGGCGAAGGACGGGCAGACGGAGATCCTCATCACCAGCCGCGCGCTCGAGGCGGCCGCCCTGGCCACGCTGCGCGACGGCGACATCGGCGCGCTCGTCGACCTGGTCCGGCGCGGTGAGCTGAGCGCAGTCGACCTCCATGTCAGCGGCGCCAACCACGTCGACACGGTGACGGTGTACAGCAAGGCCTTCGACGGGGCGTTTCCGATCAGCGGGCCGACGTTCTGGTACGAGCCGGTGCCGATCGGCGACGGCTGGATCGCCGGACACTCGCGCAGCGCGCAGCGCGACGAAGTCCTCGGCAGGACGTGGGAGTACGACGCCACGTGGTTCGCGCCGCTCGGACGCGAAGCCTTCGTCGTGGCCGCCGCGAAGGAGCTCGAGCCGCGGCGGAAAGCCCTCCACGCCGCCGACGCGAAGCGCAAGCTGCCGCCCGGCGGCGGCGAGGAAGGAACGGCCTATCTCGCCTACCGGCAGAGCATCGCCAAGGGCGACGGCGCCGCGCTATTGCCGCAGCTCAGCGAGTCGCTGAAGAAAGAGATCGCCGCGACGATGCACGCCGCGGCGCCGCCGAGCCGATCGGCGGTGGAGTCGTGGGCGTTCATGCAGCGAGTGACATTGCAGGACGTGGCGAAGCTGGAGATCGTCGGCGGGATGCGCGAGGCCGAGGCGACGACGCTCGAGCTTCAGAAGACGAGCAGCGACGGTAAGAAGAGCTTCGGGACGGCGCGGATGGTGAAGGAAGGCGGCGCGTACAAGGTCGCGGCCGAGGCTTGGAGAAACTGATCGCTCTGGGTCAGCGCTCGCCCAGCGTCAGCTCCACACGTCCTCGGACCGTCCATCTCTAGATCAAATAGCGACTCACCGTCACAGGTTCAATACCGCCCTTGCGAGTGAGCAGAAACTCTGAGCCTGCGTGATCGATGTGCACATGCCAGTACTCGCGGTCTGGCGTGCGAGTCATGTTCAATGATTCCAGGAGCGGCAGAAACTCGGGCGCCCTAATCAAGAAAACGAGAGTAGCCGACCCGCAACCGAAGGCAACGTACCCATTCTTCGCTTGCTCCACATACGCTCGCTGATCCGGATGAAACGCGAACCAATACGTCTCGCGCTCTCCCTCGCCGTGACGGCGCGAGACGGCACAGACCAGTCGAACGCGATCATCTCCGGTTGCGAACAGCGTCTTCGCCTTCTTGATTAGAGGAGTTCTCAGATACGCTTCGATTCGCGCCACACACTCATCGTGAAAGCTGACTGGCGTGAACTTCTTTGATTTTCGAGCCGAGGCATGATCGATCGGCATCGGAACCGCAGCCGCTTCGACCTCTTCGAGATCGTCCTCTTCCTTCGCATCTGCAGCCGTGTCGAAAACGAGGTCGACGATCGGATCGAGCCTTGTGAACTCGCGCGGCACCAGCAGATCACTGATCTTTTGAATCGTGGCCGGATCGCCAAGATCTTCTTTGACCTTCATGAGCCGCACGAGCGCATCGATGGAGATCAGCCGCATCTCCCATGCATGCCGCGAACCTCGAATTTGAGCTTCCAATCCGCCTGTATCCTCTCGACCCACGACGAGCAGGATCGATGAACGCTCCAACTCCACAGCATGATCGACCGCCAAGCGCTTTCGATATTCCGCGATACCATCGAGATTGATTCGGTAGGCGTCGGACGTTTTCACCTCGACGACAAGCTTCTTGCCTGACTCGGCAGACCACAATCCGTCGAAGCCCGGTTGACCTGGAACACCCCGATACCTGCCATTGACGACCGAGAAGCCGAGTCTGCGACCGATTTCGTTGACCACGTCCTGAAGAACAAGGCCAGAATTGTCGAACTTCAGGGTCAAACACTCGTCAGCATACCGCTCGAGAAACGATGACGGAACATGCGACAGGTATTCGCAAAATTCACGAGACGTGTCATTGGCTTCCGCTAATTTGCCGCTTCCCGAAAACGCAATCACCTGATGGACAGACTTCGTATCCAAGTGGGAGCGATCGGCAAGCCATAGTTCCAATAGTTTCACAGCGCTTCTTCTCGAAGACTCTACGACAAGTTAGTTAGCCACGACGTGCTCGCCGACTGACTATGCAACGAGTCGGTCGATCGCGAGCTGCAGCATGCGGTCGTCGAACAGCCGCAGCTTGCGTTCACCTGCGTCGGCGCCACCGGGCCATCCGCGCAAGCCGGCCTTGATGTCGCTCAGCTCGGGCCGGCGATGTTCGCGGACGATGAGCCAGTCGACCGTAGCCAGCAACTCCATGCCCAGCGGAGACTCGAAACCTTCGATCCTGCTGGAGATGCGTTCGAGTGCCGGCAAATATTGCGATGCTTCCGACTTCAAGTAGGCAGCGACAATCTCCTTCTTGGAGTCGTTGAATGTGATCACGTCGGCCGGCTTCGCGTCTGGAATGCGGACGTCCGACCGCAGGTAGCTGCCGTCGAGATAGTCGAGCAGGTGCTTCAGACGCTCCGCATAGGGGCCGTACCGATGGGCCACAAACTGGAGATCGAGATCGTTCGGCAATCCGCTGGCGACGATCTCGCGTTCCAGGAACCACGCGAGCTTCTGGATCTCGAGCAACGAACACTCGATGCCGAGAATCCAGTAGCGACGAACGAGCTCAGCGATGAGGGCTCTGGCGGGCGTGAGCTTCTCGACGCCGGCCGGCTTGGCAATGTTCTGGTACTCCGGCGTTGGTTCGTAGACGACAATGTCTACATCCCGCAGATCACGCAGCGCCGTCTCGATCAGCGGCCGTACCACACGCCAATCGAGACCACCATTCCCGCAGCCAAGGGGTGGCAATGCGATCGAACGGATGTTCTTATCCCGGATCACACGGCGAAGGTCCTCCAGGCCGGCTTGGATCCATTCCAGGCGTGCCTCCCCTCGCCAGTGCTGTTTCGTCGGGAAGTTGATGATCCAGCGCGGAGCGCCCAGCATCGACGGCCGCTCCGTCACGAACATGTCGCCCGTCCGCACCGCGCCTCGCTTGCAGGCCGCTTCATATTCTCGGAAATTCGCGGGAAACGCCTCCTTGAACATCAAGGCGATTCCCTTTCCCATGATGCCGACAGTGTTGACGGTATTCACCACGGCGTCGGTGCCCGACTCGAGAAGGTTGCCTTTCGTGAACCGGATCATGAGAAGTACCACTCCGAGCGGCAAACAACTTTCACTTCGACTCCGAGATCCGCGCAGGTCGCTTCGAGCTCGCTCTTGATCGTTGAAGTGTAGCAGCCAACGCCGAGGATGGCGGCAACGGGCACGTGCTGATACGCCAGCGCCTCCGCCTGGTAGCGCTCGACCTTGTCCGGTCGTTCCGGATCGCGCTTGAAATCGCGCCGCTGCAGCAAGTTGAAGTCAACGGCGTCCGCTAGTTTCGAATCGTCATCGAAGAACGTAGCCGTCTCGAGCTTCGCATGCCGATCCGAAAACACGTAGGCAACGCCGTTCCGCTTCAACTCGTGAAGGGAGGACACGAGCACGACGATTTCCTCGTTTCGGCGCGGCCGAATTCCGCCGTGCCCGGTCTTGATGTTGTAGAGCATCGGAGTGAATGGAGTGAAGTAGAACGGAATGTAGTCGGCAAGCGTTCCACCGGGCGCGATATCGACGACACGCCGCCGGCGAAGGTCGATCAGCTCCGGGTTGCCGATGCTCACGAAGCTCGGATCGCTGACTCCCGAGCTCTGACAGTGCAGTCCATTCACCAGAATCCACGGGAGGTTGTCGCGGTGCGTGATGCGAAAGATGAGCGCCTTCTCGGGCGTGAGCGTCTGGCTGAACGGAATCTGCATGCGTCGTTCATCCTGCGGGCAACGCGACGCCGGAGCGCAAGGATTCCGAAGTGAGCCGCGCGTCGCGCTCGATGGTTCCCCTACGGCCTGACCCGCAACACCAGCGGCATCGGCCTGTCCGGCGCTGCCGTCGCGATCTCGCGGCTGAAGCGCAGCGTCGTGCCGTCGAACGTCCATGCGCCGTCGCTGCAGCGCGAGGCGGTTTCGATGGGCTGGCCTTGGCGCACGCGCAGCGCGTTCGCGGCTGCCTCGCGCTCGGCGCGGTAGCGGAATGCGCGGCGCCAGACGGATGAGAGGTCCGTGCCGAGGTCATTCATGAGCGGGCTCACGTCGCAGCGGGTGACGGGGAACAGCTCTTCGGCGATGCGGCGATCGTGTTCGACCGAGGCGGCGAGCCACTTCGTCGGGAACATCCGCGCGCCGCTCTGCCAGTACGACGCCGCCTGATATTGAAACGCCTCGAGCAGTGGCCGCACGCGGTCGTGCTCCTGCAGCTCGCCGAACCATGGCGGGGCGGGCAGCGGCAATTTCCAGGCGACCGCATTGATCGTCCGCGCCATCAAGAGCGCGGCCGTCTGCGTCATCATCTGCGGCTGCCCTTCCAGCGAGCGGGCGAGGTTCCACACCGCGTGCAGCTCCTCCCACGCCGCCGGATCGCCTGCGCGTGCTTTCGTCAGCGCGCTCGCCACCAGCCACCTCGCCACCGTCATCTGCACCGCGCGCGCCGCCGACGTTTCCTTGTCGCCGATCGCGCCCACCCCGCCGGGGCGTTCCCAGACGATCGGCTCGCGCAGCAGCAGCTCGCGCATCGCGGAGACGTCGGGGAGCGGCGGCGCCTCGCCGATGGTGAGCTCCCCTCGGCTGATCTCGCGCCCCACGAAATCGTCGACTGTCGCGTTCTTCGGCAGCGCATTGGCGAGCGCCGCCAGCTTCACCGACGCGCCGTTCGCATGCTGCGGTGGGAAATGAGCGGCGACCGAGTCGAGCGTCCCCATCCCTCCCGGCCACGGCCGCGCGGCCGAGGCGGCGACCGCGTCCTTGGCCCAGATCCGCGAGACCACCTTGGTGATGAGCCACGAGACGACCCAGGCGCCCAGCGCGATTGCGGCTACGATGACCAGCACCTTCTTCATCGTTCCGCAGATTAGATGAGAAATCCGATGACATTGACACGCGCTGCCCTCGCCGCCGTCCTCTGCTTCGCCGTCGCGCCCGTGCGCGCGGCCGACACCCTCGCCGACGCCCTCAAGATCATCCAGAGCAAAGAGCTCGTCGACCTCACCCACAGCTTCGGCCCGGCCACGCCGGTGTGGAGCGGCTTCGGCCAGGCCACCATGAGCGCGGCCTGCGACGTCAAGACCCACCGCCCGTACACCATCGAGCAGGATGGGTTCCGCACCACCTTCTACTCCATGGTCGGGCAGTACGGCACGCACGTCGATCCGCCGGCGCACTTCCGCAGCGACGGCATGACCATGGACGAGATCCCGCTCAAGCAGATGATCCTGCCGCTCGTCGTCTTCGACGTCACGCCGATGCTGGCGAAGGATCCGAGCCACGCCCTCAGCGTCGCCGACGTCAAGGCGTGGGAGGCGCGGCACGGCCCCGTTCCCGCCGGCGCCTTCGCCGCGCTGCGCACGGACATGAGCAAAGACTGGGACAAAAATCCGGAGCGGTTCAAGCGCACTCCGTTTCCGGCGTGGTCGCTCACCGCGATCAAGTTCCTCTTCGACGAGCGCAAGGTCACGGCCATCGGGCACGAGTCCCTCGACACCGACGTCACAGAGTCGATGGAATCGGAGACCTGGATCCTGAAGCAGAATCATTTCCAGATCGAGGCCATGGCGAACCTCGACAAGGTGCCGGCCACCGGCGCCGTCATCGTCGTGACATGGCCGAAGGTCGAGCACGGCTTCGGATTCCCGGCGCGTGCGTTCGCGATCCTGCCTTAGAACAGATCGGGGACGTGGACGAAGTCGCGCAACGCGGCCACCGTGCGCGGCGAGATGTCGATCAGCAGCCACGTCAGCGTCTCGACCGTCGTCCGCGGGATCGCGTAGCGCGTCACGACCTCCACCTCGACGTCGTGAACGCCGCCGGTGCGGTCGAACAGGTCGTCGACGGCGCTCTCGTTCGGATTGATGACCGTGGCGGCGTCGCCGAGGGCGGCGGCGAAGAACTCCTTGCGGTAGCCGTAGTGCGTGCAGGCCAGGCAGGCCACGATGGGCGCGTCGCGCCGCGGCATCTTCGCCATCGCCTCGGCGACGCAACGACGGATCTCCGACCGCGCCTTCGTCCCTTGGCGATCCTCGGAGATCGTGTCGGCCAGTCCGGGGCAGGCCTGGCTGACGATGCGCGACGCCTCGATGCCGCGCCCTTCGAGCAGGCGCGGGTACGTGCCGGCGTCGATCGTCGTCTGCGTGCCGAAGATCAGCGCCGCCGAGGTTGGATCGGCGTCGAGTGCGCTCAGGAGGAGGTTGACGGCCGTTTCGATGATCCCCTTCGCGGAAATCGACACATCCGGCAGCAGCACCGACAGCGTGTTGCAGGCGACGTAGATCATGTCCGGCGCGAAGCGTTGCGTGACGTTGCGAAGAAACCGGTCGAACGTCTCGATCTTCGCCGCGCGCGACGGCATCGAGTTGTAGCCGTAATCGTTCGCCGGCGCGGCGTTGGCGAACGTCAGGCGCACCGGCTCCGTGAACCCTCGCGTGCGCACGAAGCGCTCGGCGTAGGCGACGACCGAGAGTCCGCCGACTCCGGAATCGGTGATCAGAATGTGCATCGCATGAGGTCGATCATGACCGGCACGTGGCGGTCCTTGAGCGTGTAGAGCGAGGCGTCCTCGAGCTCGAGCGTGACGAGATTCAGGCCGCGCTCCGACGCCCACGTCCCCATCGATCCCGGCGTCGGATAGCCGATCTCGGTGAGGAACGGCAGCGCGCAGCGGTCGGCGAGCCGCCGCCCCAACGGCGACGCGCCGGCGTCGTCGACGCAGGCCAGCGCGGAGTGGAGGCTGACCACGGCGCGGGGCTGCAGGCGCTCGAGCAGCGAGAGCAGCGCTGTCGTCTCCGGTTCCGAGGATGGTTGCGGGCCGGGGCTGAGAGCGATGTCGCGGGCGTCGTTCGCGCGGCTCTTGTAGAACACCGGGTCGGGACTCCAGTTCGACGTCGGAAAATTGCGGTTCAGATCGACGCCGCGGGCGTTGCCGCGCGTGCCGCGCAGCAGTCCGTCGGGATTCCCGCAGAGGATCACCGCGGCGCGCAGCTCGCCGCGCGGGAGGCAGCGCAGCGCCTCCGACACCACCACCGTCGTCTCCGCCTCGTCGCCGTGGATGGCGGCCAGGATGACGAGCTCGGCGCTGCCGGAATCGGGAAGATGCACGACAAGCGGGATTCCCTCGGCCGAGGCGCCGAAGACCGCGCCCGCGTGGCGGATCACGCCGCGATCGCGGCGCTCGACGAGTGCTTGCGTTGCCGGCAAATCCATCACCTCAGTTATATTCGACGCGCAGCGTGCATGCCTACTTCCGCGAGCTGACCACTCCGCCGCCCGTGCTGACTCGCGGCCAGAAGATCCTCCTCGGCGCGCTCTTCTTCGTCGTCGCCGTCAGCCGCCGCTACGCCCTCTCCAAGTCGCCGCTCGACTGGGACGAGTCCCTCTTCTGCGGCGGTGTGCGCGACTACGACGTCGTCGCCGAGCATCCCCACGCGCCGGGCTATCCGCTCTTCATCCTCTTCGCCAAGCTCCTGCGCTTCGCCATTCACGACGATTTTCACAGCCTGCAGGCCGTCGCCTCCATCGCTTCGCTGCTGCTCTTTCCGGCGGCGTTCTTCCTGCTGCGCGAGCTGCGCTTCCGCTTCCGCGTCGCCGCCGCCGGCGCCGTCACGACCGTCTTTCTTCCGACCGTCTGGTACTACGGCGGCACGGCCCTGAGCGACGTTCCCGCGCTCTGCGCCGTCGTGGCCGCGTCGGCGCTGCTGCTCGCCGGCGGGCGCAACCCGCGCGCCTGGATGGCCGGCATGGTCCTCGCCGGCGTGGCCGGCGGCATCCGCCCCGTGCACGTCGTCATCGCCGTCGTTCCGGCGATCGCCGGCGCCGCGGCGCTCCGGCGGCGGCGGACGATCGTGACCGGCTGCGTGCTGTTCGCCGCCGTCATCGCCGCGAGCTACGCCGGCGCCGCGCTGGCCACTCAGGATCCGCCGTGGGGATATCTCCATCAGATCGCCCGGATGGCGGGCCACATCGGCGGCACCGACTCATTCCACAACACGAAGCGCGCGCCGCTGCGCGAGCTCGCGCCGATGTTCTTCCTCGACGCGCATCGCGGCGAGCGCGCCGGATTCGCGCTCCTGCTGCTGGCGGCGATCGGCGCGGCCGAGGGGGCGGTGAGGCGGCGGGTGAATGTGGGCATCGTCGCGGCCATGTTCGTGCCGCTGGCCGTCGCCAGCTGGATGATGCTCGACACCACCGCCGTCACCCGCTACGGCCTTGCCTACATCATGTTCTACTCCCTCCTCGGCGCGTACGGCGCCGACGTCCTCGCGCGCGTCGTCCGCAACGACGCCGTGCAGAGCGCGATCGTCGCCGCCGCCGCCGTCCTCATCGTCGTGCCGCTGATCAACTGGACGCGGCCGGCACTCGCCCTCGTCCGCCACCAGCTCTCTCCGCCGATCGCGGCCATGCGCTGGATCCGCAAGAACGTCCCGCCGGCCGGACCGCGCCTCTTCCTTGCCGACGACCTCGCGTACCACGCCGGGCACGAGCTCGGCGCGTACGACACGAGCTACTTCACCGCGGAGAACGAGATCCCGGCCGATGCCTACGTCGCCGGCAACTACTGCCTCATCGACCGGCTCACGCCGCAGCCGCATGCCCGCTTCTTCAGCTTCCCGCGCGGGCGCCTCGCCGAGATCGCGCGGGCGAGCTACTTCGAGACCTCCGTCATTCCGATGGATGCGATGATCCGCTTCGGCGACGGCTGGTATCAGGACGAATACGACGCCCCGCGCGAGCACGCCTGGCGCTGGATGCGGCAGAGCTCGGTGATGCTCCTGCCGCCGCTCCCCACCACCGGCGTCCTCCGGCTCGCCTTTCACGTCCCGCTCAACGCCCTGCCGCGCCCGCCGAATCTGACAATCATCTGGAACGGAACGGTGATCGACCGGCTGCTGTGCACCAATTTTGAAAACGAGCGGCGGTATGTCCTCGCCTCGCGCAATGGCGCCCCGAACGAGTGCCGGATTCAGCTGGACGAAACCGCGGACGCGAAGAGTGATCCCCGACACTTCGGACTGCAGCTCGTCGGCCTATCTTGGGAGCGTGCCGACGGCCTTCCCTACGGCTTCTAACTGTCACCGATCCGTTTTGGAGCGTTTTCGGGGGTCCTCCGTCTACTAAATGATGCTGCACGCGATTCCTTCGTTCATCCTGTCGGTGCTTCTGGCCGTTGCCGCCGATCCGACGCTGCAGCCGAGGCTGCGGCACGTCGAGCCGGCGGTGGGCCCGGGATGGCCGAAGTACTGCGGAACGGACTCGATGAGCGGCACGCCCCTCGGCCGTTCCTCCATCAACGTCACCACCGTCCCCGGAATGGCCCTGGCCTGGAAGACGCAGCTCAAAGGCGCCATCGCCTCCTCGCCGTCCGTCCTCCGCTACCGTCTTTACATCGGCGACTGGAGCGGCACCGAGAGCGCCATCGACGTCCGCGACGGCCGCGTCGTCGCCACCGCCAACCTCGGCCAGACGCACGCGCCGCAATGCGACCCCGAGACCATCGGCATCACCTCGAGCGCCGTCATCGACAACAACATCATCTACGTTGCCGGCGGCGACGACGCCTTCTACGCCCTCGACGCCAACTCCCTCGCCGTCGTCTGGCGAAAATCGCTCGGCGACAACTCCGCCACCGGCGGCTACTACGGCTGGTCGTCGCCCACCGTCTTCGGCGGCCGCGTCCTGCAGGGCGTCTCCAGCAACTGCGACAACCCGTTCGTTCAAGGCCGCCTCGTGGCCCTCGACCCGCATACGGGAGCACAGGTCGGCGAGGCGCGGTTCATCGGCGAGGGCGGTGTCGGCAACGGCGTCTGGACCTCGCCCGCCGTCGACGTGCAGAGCGGCAAGATCTTCGTCACCACCGGCTCGGGAATGGACTTCTTCGACGGCGCCGGCTACTCCATCGCCCGCCTCGATCCCGACTCCATGAACATCGAGGACAGCTGGAAGGTCGATGCCGACAGCAACTCGACATGGGATTCGGACTGGGGCTCCTCGCCGACCCTCTTCTACGACAAGGACGGCAAGCTGCTCGTCGGCGCCGGCCACAAAGACGGCCACTACTACGCGTTCGATCGATCGAACCTCGCCGCCGGCCCGCTCTGGACCGCGGAGATCGCCACCGCCGGCGAGATCCCGCAGCAAGGCGACGGCACGCTCTCCACCGCCGCGTTCGACGGAACCCGCCTCTACGTCGCCGGCGGCAATCCTCCCAACCCGCCCGACGCCGACTCGCACGGCAGCGTCGTCGCCATCGATCCGGCCAACGGCACGATCCTCTGGCGGCAGTTCTTCCCCGGCCCCATCATCGCCCCGGTCTCCACCGTGAACGGCGTCGTCTTCGCGGCCGGCGGCAAACTCGTCCAGGCCCTCGACGCCGCCACCGGCAACGTCCTCTGGTCCTACCGCACCGACTCCATCCTCTACGGCGGCATCGCCATCTCCGGCGGCGCCATCTTCGTCGGCGATCTCTCCGGAAAGCTCTACGCCTTTCGGATTCCTTGATCGCCCGCGAAGATTCGCCTAAACTCCTAAGTGACGGTCTCCCAAAAACTTAGGAACCCATGCAACTCCGCATTCGTGTACCTGCGCTGTACTCATGTATTGCTCTTTGTCTGCTCGCCGGAGCCGCGCGCGCGGCCACGATCGCGGAGTCGACGACCGGCATCGTCGTCACCGTCGCCCGCGACGGCGCCTACACCATCCACTTTCCCGACCCGGCCTGGACCTTCTCCGGCTCGGTGAACGGCGGCGTCACGAACATCCGGACCATCAGCGGCCGCGACTCCGCCGGCGACTTTCAGGAAATCGTCTTCGAGGAGCACGTCAAGCCGGGACGCCTCCTGGGCATCCGTACCTGGGCCGGACGGCCGGGCATTCTCTTCACACAGAGCGTCTCCGACTCCTGCCCGAACCCGGCCGCCTTTCCGCGCTTCTCCACCTTTCCGATTCTTCCCTACAACCTTTCCTTCAGCGGCACGTGGGCCGGGCTCCACTTCGACCTGAGCGGACGCGAAGGCCCGTGGGTCTTTTTCGACGGCGCGGCGCAGACGGCCGTCCTCTCTCCCGCTGCGAATTTCATGGTGGCCAAGCTCTCCGTCGATGCGCAGGGGCAGATCGGCAGCGGCATCGACGCCTCCATCGCCATGCTGCCCGACGGGCACACGCACGCCACGCTCCTCGTCGTCGACCACGGCATCAACCGCGCCTTCGACACCTGGGGCCGGATGCTCACCGACATCCAGGGCAAAGTCCGCCCGGCCAACGACGCCGACGCCACGCTCAAGTACCTCGGCTACTGGACCGACAACGGCGCCGCCTACTACTACAACTACGATCCCGCCAAGGGCTACGAGGGCACGCTGCTCGGCGTCCGCGACGACTTCGCGCGCATGGGACTCCCGCTCGGCTACCTCCAGCTTGACAGCTGGTGGTACCGCAAGGGCGAGAGCGGCGACTGGAATCCGAAGCCCGACCAGTGGCAATTCGGGATCCACACCTACGAGGCCCATCCGCAGCTCTTCCCCAACGGCCTGGCTTCCTTCCATGACCGCCTCGGCCTCCCGCTCGTCACGCACGCGCGCTGGATCGACGCCAAGAGCCCGCTCCGCTCGCGGTACAACGTCTCGAACAATGTCGCCGTCGATCCGCAGTACTGGAAAGACACCGCCGCCTACTTGAAGAGCTCCGGCGTCACGACCTATGAGCAGGACTGGCTCGACTCCAAGGCCACGGCCGCATTCACCCTCGCCGACCAGCAGGCCTTCATGGACAACATGGCCATGGCTCTCGCCGCGAACGGCATCACCATGCAGTACTGCATGCCCACGCCGCGCCACGTCCTGCAGGGCTCGAAGTACTCGAACCTCACCTCCATCCGCATGTCGGACGATCGCTTCCAGAAAAAATATTGGCCGCAGATGATCTATGCGTCGCGCCTGGCCGCGGCCATCGGCATCTGGCCGTGGGTCGACGTCTTCGACAGCAGCGAAGAGACGAACCTGATGATCGCCACCCTCTCCGCCGGCGTCGTCGGCGCCAGCGACGCCATCGGCGCGGCGAACGCGCACAACCTCCAGCGCGCCGCGCGCGCCGACGGCGTCATCGTCAAGCCCGACGCGCCCCTCGTCCCGACCGACTCCACGTTCCTCGGCGACGCCCAGAAGGGGCCCGGCCCGATGGTGGCCTACACCTACACCGACCATCCCTCGAACCGCGCCGTCTACCTCTTCGGCTTCAAGCGCGGCGACGCCACGACCACGGCCTTCACGCCGGCGGAAGCGGGCCTGGCCGGGCAGCTCTTCGCCTACGACGTCCGCCTCCACGCCGGCACGATCGTCAACGCCGCCGCGCCGATGAAGCTCGACCTCTCCCAGGACTGGACGAACATCGTCCTCGTGCCGCTCAGCCGCGGCGGCATCGCCGTCGTCGGCGACGCCGGCAAGTTCGTACCACGCGGCCGCGCGCGCATCGCCGCGCTCGCCGAGCGTGCGGACGGCGTCGACGTGCAGGTCGCCTTCGCCGCCGGGGAGACGAGCGTCACCCTGACCGGCTACGCTCCCGACGCGCCGCGCGCCGCCGCCACGACGGGCGCGATCGTCAAGAGCTCGTGGAACGCCGCCACCAGCCTCTTCGAGATCGTCGTCGCGCCGGGCCCGAACGCCACCGCGCTGGTGAAGATCAGCCCCGCCGCCCCGAAGCCGCGCCGCCGCGCTGCGTAGCGACGTAGAGGTCGTCGAACGCCGCCGCCGCGCGGGCCAGGCGCTCCTCGTCATCGTCGTGGGCCATGGCGATGCCGGCGATGAGCAGGGCCAGCCCCTGCGTCTCCGGCCGGTTGAACTTCGTCTCCTTGAGGTCGATGTCGTGCACCACCTCGCCTAGGGTGCGCACGGCCGGGTCGGCGATACGCATGCGCTCGGCCAGCACCTCGAACGTGCAGCGGTCGCCCTCGTGCGTGAACTCGGCGTCGAACATGTCGAAGCGCACCTCGCCCGGCCGCGGCGCGTACTCCTTCCCCTGCACGAACTTGAACTTTGCCTCGGCGTCGATGAAGCGCTTGATCAGCCAGGCGCTGGCCATGCGGTCGATGTGCACGCCCGTGCGCGTCACCCACGTGCGCCCGCGGTACACGGGCGGCGGCGGGCGCGGAGGCGCCGGCGGCGCGTCGGCGAGATGCGCGGCGATCTGATCGAGCAGCGCGGCCACGGCGTGCCCTTTCGCCGCGCCGAAATAGTCGATGGCCTGGATCTCGCTCGCCCGCTCCCGCAGCCGCAGCAGCTCGACCGCCAGCCGGGCCGTGTCGCGTTTCTTGCGCGAGGCCGTCTTCAGCAGCGCCCGCCCCTCCTCGGCCAGCGGCTCGTAATCGCCGTCGCGCGCGCTCCTGAAGAGCTGCTGGATCTCCGCGTCCGTCAGCCCTTCGATCACCCGGGCCTCGAAGACGTTGGCCTCGCCGCCGCCGGCGCGGATCTCCCGCACCGTCCACTGGAAATCCTCGAGCGTGTTCTCCGCGGCGGGGAGCACATAGACCGTGTTCTTGATCGCCACCGCCCCGATGCGCTGCATGCGCCGGGCGGCCTTCACGCGCAGATACGGCGGGCGGGGGGGAAGCTGATGGATGAGCAGCAGCCACGGCGCGGTCATCGCATACAACTGTATCATCCGCTGATACACTTCGTGACGGAGGCGCCGCCATCGCCACGCTCCCCGACTTCGCCCTCTATTTTCTCCGACTCGGCGCCCTCGGCTTCGGCGGCCCGGTGGCCCTGGCCAACGCCATGCGCCGCGACCTCGTCGAGACCCGCCGCTGGCTGACATCCGAGGAGTACGAGAACGGGCTGGCGTTGGCGGCGGCCTGTCCGGGGCCGCTCGCCTACCAGCTCGGCGTCTACTGCGGCTACGTCCGCTTCGGCGTGGCCGGCGGGCTCGCCGTCGCCTTCGCCTTCGCCCTCCCGCCCTTCCTCATCGTCACCGCCGCGGCCGCGGCGTACGTCCGCTTCACCGGCAACTGGCAGTTGCGCGCGCTCTTCTACGGCATCGGCCCGGTCGTCGTGGCCCTCATCGTCAAAGCCTGCTGGAACCTCGGCCGGCGCACGCTGCGGCGCGACCGCCTGGCCTGGGCCTTCGCCATCGTCGCCTGCGCCGTCACCGTCATCGTCCAGAAAGAGCTCGCCCTCATGTTCGTCGCCGCCGGCCTCCTCGGCGCCTTCCTCTTCGGGCGCGCCGCGGCCGTTCCCGCGCCCACGAAACCGCCGCCCGCCGCGAACGCCCTCGTTCTCCTTCCCCTTGCCGGCACCACCTCGAAGCTCTTCCTCTTCTTCTTCAAGACCGGGCTGCTCGTCTTCGGCAGCGGCCTCGTCATCGTGCCGTTCCTGAAGACCCAAGTCGTCGACCAATACCACTGGCTCGACAACCGCGCCTTCCTCGACTCCGTGGCCATCGGCATGATCTCGCCCGGGCCGGTCGTCATCACCGCCACCTTCGTCGGCTATCTGCTGGGCGGCCTTACCGGCGCGCTCGCCGCCACCGCCGGCATCTTCGCGCCGCCCGTCCTCTTCACCGTCCTGGCCACGCCGCTGATCATCCGCCACGCCAAGCATCCGCGCGTGGCCGGCTTCATCCGCGGCGTCGGCGTGACCGTCGTCAGCGTCCTCGTCGGAACGACGTGGCTCGTCGGCAAGGAGGCGATCGGCGACTGGCTCGCCGCGGCCATCGGCGCCGGCAGCCTCGTGGCCATCCTCGTCCTCAGAAAATTGCCGGAGCCCGCGGTCATCGCCGCGGGCGGCATCATCGGGCTGCTCGCGTACCGCGCCTGAGCCGCTACTTCACGTTCCAGCCGCCGGCGCCGACGACGTAGTGCTTCCCGCCCGGCCCGGTCACGCCCACGACGTACGTCGTCTTCATCGACTCCGCGGTCTTACCGGGCGGCGTCCAGCGGTACTCGACCCAGCCGCTGCCGTTGCCTTTCCCTTTCGCCGCGACCATGGCCCCGACCTTCTCCCCCTCGGCGTTGACGACCGTCGTCGATGGCTTGCCCACCAGGCTCGCGTTCGGATGGCAGAGCAGCTCGTCGTTCGGACCGTCGACGAAGATGTACCACTCGCCGCTCCGCCACTCCGGCGAGGCGAACGTCGCGCACGAAGGCCCGTTCTTCCGCACGATCTTCGCGGCGGCCTCGACGTAGGCTTTGATCTCCGCGCGCGTGCTCGCCTTCGGCACGTGGCTCGCGGCAAGCGCGGCGGTGGCGACGAGACAGAGGGACAGGAATCGAAACGTCTTCATGGTGTTGTATCGTATCGCCGTCCACGCATGCCCCGCCACCTCGTCCTCGCGCTCCTCGTCAGCCTGCTCTCCTCCGCATCATTCGGCGCCGCGCCGTGCGCCAACATCACCTTCGATTCCGCGCCGACGTTCAAGGCCGGCGGGTTGATCACCGGCATCGCCACGGCGGACTTCAACGGCGACGGGCATCCCGACCTCGTCGTCGCCAATGGCGGCAGCATCAGCGCGTTCGGGCGTACCCCCGGCGTGAAGATCTACCTCAACGACGGACTGGGACGCTTCACGAACACGATCACGATCTCGGACACGCTGTACGCCGACGACGTCAAGGTGCTCGACTTCGACGGCGACGGCGCGCCCGACGTCCTCGTCACCGATTCGGACACGGGATGGCTGCTCCTCTTCGCCAACCGGCGCACTTCGTTCCCGCTGGTCTGGAGCGACGACGAGACCGGCCGGCCACCCGTCGTCATCGGCGACTTCAACGGAGACCACCGCGCCGACCTGGCGCGGCGCATCGGCGTCGAGCTCGTCGTCTACGTGGCCGGCAACGGCACCTTCACGAAGCTGCGGCTTGCGGAGCCAGTCGCCCTCTCCGCCGGGATGGCCGCGGGCGATCTCGACGGCGACGGCCGCGACGATCTCGTCGAAGCCGACCCCAACGGGCAACAGCTCTACATCCGCCGCGGGAGCGCGACGAAGGTCCTCGACGCGCCGCAGCCGACGGCGAAGTTTCGCGAGAATCCCTACGCCGTCATCCTCGGCGACTTCGACGGCAGCGGCCACCTCGACATCGTCACCCAGGCCGTCAACACAACGACGGTGGAAGTCCTCCACGATCCGGGTGTGTCGTCGTCCGCCGCGCCGGTCTGGCAGCCCTACGACGGCTACGACGTCCACATCGCCGCCGATGTCACCGGCGACGGCGTCCCCGATCTCGTCTCGCACGTTCCCTTCGGCCGCGTGATGGTCGGCGTCCTCGGATCGAATCCGACATTCCAGGCGCAACCGCGGTCGTACTTCGCCCTGCCCGAGACGAGCCTCAGCTTCATGGCCGCGGCGGATTTCGACGGCGACGGAAAACTCGACCTCGCCGTCTCGAATCGCACCGATGTGGCCATCCTCTTCAACCGCGGCGGCGGCCGCTTCATCGCCCCGCCGCACATCGGCGCCACGGGCGTGCGAGCAGTCGTCGATCTCAATCACGACGGCATCCCCGACCTCATCGCCGACAGAAACCCGATCGTCTGGTTCGGCAACGGCGACGGCACGTACCGCGCCGGCACCGCCGCGCGCCCGACGCCGTTCGGCAAGGTCCTCGTGGAGATCGCCGACGTCAACGGCGACGGCAACCTCGACATGGTCGTCGTGGCCAACGATCCGACCGGCACCCTCGACGGAAATCTTTGGATTTTGTTCGGCGACGGACGAGGATCGTTCACCATGAAGGACCTCGGCCTCTTCGGCAAGCGGCCGTCTTCACTCGCCGTCACCGACATCGATCGCGACGGCAAGCTCGACATCGTCGTCGGCAACGACAGAATCGCCGTCGGATCTACCGTGACGATCGCCTACGGCCGCGGCGACGGCACATTCGAGACCCCGGTCGACCTGGCCGCGCCCAACGGCGGCACGATCATGCGCGTCGGCGATCTCGACGGCGACGGCCTCCCCGACATCGTCGCCGGCGACGTCTACGCGCGTTCGCTCTTCTTCAACCTCGGCGGCCGCAAATTCCGGGCGATACCGCTGAAGGAAGCGATCGACGACAAATTGCAAGTCGCCGACATGAACGGCGACGGAAAAGCGGACCTCATCGAGACCACCTTCTTCGGCGTTGACGTCCGCGTCCGCCTCGGCCGCGGCGACGGCACGTTCCTTCCCGACATCGTCACGCGCGCGCCGATCTACCAGGCGTCAAGCCTCGACGTCGCCGATCTCAACGGCGACGGCCGCCCCGACGTCATCCTCAACGACTACACCTCGACCGCCAGCACGAACACCTTCACCGTGCTCCTCGGCAAAGGCAACGGCCAGCTCGAGCCGCCCATGTCGTGGCTGTCGTGGGGCGCGCTGCGCATCGTCGACATCAACGGCGACGGCCACCCCGACATCATGAACGACGACACCGTCCGCCTGAACATCTGCACCGACGGCGGCCGGCGCCACGTGTCGCGGCACTGACGGTCAGCCCAGCGCGCGCTTCAGATCGCGCAGCAGCTTCTCCGCCTCCTCGACCTTCTCCATCAGCGTCGCATCCCCGCGCGCGGCCGCCAGCGTCGTCCACGAGTGGCGCTTGAGTGCCTGCGTCAGATCGTCGATGTCGCCGGCCAGGCTTCCCTTCTTCGGCTGCTCGGGCGAGGCCACGTGCTCGAGCACGCGCTCCAGGCTCTCCCCCTGCACGAACCTCTCCTTCGCCACCGGGTCGCGCAGCACGAGGCGGAGCTTGCGGATCTCTTTCGAGTTCGTGATCTCGTTGTCGTTGACCTTGTGCACGATCGTGTCGAGCACCGTCGGCGTCAGCAGCGACTTGTTGATGTTCTTGATCTCGCGCGCCCAGGTGATCGATGCCCCCGGCTCCGGCAGATTCGTCAGGCGCTCCGACAGTTGGTACACCTCGCACAGCTTGTCGAGCTCGCGCACCGTCACGCCGAGGATGTTCGCGGCGCTGGCGCGGCCGACGATGGAGACCAGCGCGTACGCCACCATCTCCTTCTCCTTCGCGTCCCACTCCTTCCGCTGGCGGTGGATGTAGATCCAGACCCGCAGGCGCTCGTCGTCCGTGAGCGTGCGGTCCGTGATTTCCAGCGGGATGCGCCGGTACTCCTCCTTATGCTGCACCTCCACGAGAATCTTCGAGTTCGTCCAGCGGCGGTCGCCGTCGATGATGCGCAGCTTCCCCTGCACGTCTGGATGCGGCTCGACCAGCAGAGGCTCGAAGATCCCCTCGTTCGCCTCGATCTGGCGCTGCAGCTCCAGATCTTCCTTCGGTCCCATGCGCGGCTGGCGCTCGTTCGGCACCACGTCGTAGAGGTCGCGCGTGTCGCGATATGTGCGCAGGATCGTGCGCCCCAGCCGGCGTTCCTGCCATTGATGCGCGGTGTCAGTCATTGCTCGTCACCCGAAAGGCGGCAGGACGGAGAACCTTCGCGCCGGCGTCGGGGCCGGGCGGCGCCTCCACGATCGCGCAAACCTCGGTGTCGATGTCGCGCAGCACATTGCGGATGCGCGTCAGCACCGTGCCGCGCTTCTTCCAGACGTTGTCGTGGGCGCGCTTCTCGTCGACGTCGATCTGCAGCGCCTCGCCGGCCAGCTCCGAGGCCTCGGCCAGCTTGCGCTTGAATCCCGACGAGGTGATGAAGCGGAACAGCCGCCCCAGCTTGTCGGCGCGCTCGGCGTCGCTCAGCTTCGCCACGTACATGGCGATCAGCGCCTTGCGCAGCACGTCCACCATCGCCGGCACCCGCGCCGGCGCCACCACGATGATCCCCGAGTCGACGAAGAGCTCGCGCTTCCCCGCCGGGAACGTGCCGGTGGCGAGGATGGCCTGGTCCGCGCCGGCCTCCGACTGGTCCTCGCGCAGCTTCTTCACGAACGCCGACTGCCACGCCGCGCGCGGCCGCGAGTCGATCAGGATCTTTCCCGCCGACTTCCCCTTGTAGCGAACGTCGTGGAGCAGGTTCCCGTTCGCCTTACCTTTCGTGCGCGAGACCTGGTCCTCGGGGAAGGCCACGCGCAGCGCGTCGTAGAGGTCGAGCTCGCCCCCCTCAGCGACCTCGGCCTTGCCGACGCGGCGGCTCATCTCCACGATCTTCTTCTGCAGCGCGTCGCGCTCGCGGGCGAACTCCGCATCCTTCTTTAATAGTGCGGTGTCGCGGTCCTTCTGCAGGATGGCCCGGACCTCGGCGAGCTCCTTCCTGCGGAGCTTCGCGGCCTCGTCCTTCGCGGCTTCGAGCTGCTTGAAGATCTTCGCCCGCTCGGCCTCGAGCTTCTGCTGCTGGGCGGCGATTTCCTTCGCAAGCCGTTCATGGATCTGCTTTTCCGCCGCGGCGAGCTTGCGCTGCTCGTCCTTGCGGATCGCCTCCTGGATCTGGACGAATTTGGCGTGCGTGATCCGGCTCCCGCACCACGGGCAGCGCTCAACGGGTGTCAACATACAGCTTCCTTTTTTGTCCTTTGAATCCTTGTTTGTCCTTTTACGTCCTTCTGCCAGGCTTGTCAACCCAATCGTCATGGATAGACTTCCCACACCCTGGAGAACGCGATCTCGAGCTCGTCTTCGCCCTCGCCGGTCCCGAATCGCCCGAGGAGATGCGCATTGCTTCGTAGATGGATGCCGAAAATGCTATCCGACGTCTTGCCGGAACTCCAGCGGCAATCGCCTCAGCCGCCATCGCCGAGGGGCGCGGGTGGCGTGCCGGGGCGGCGCGCATCCGGAACCGTTGTTACGCGGCACTGCAACAGCTTGGTTTCGTCGAAGTCCGACAGCGTGGTTCGCACAAACAATTTCGGCATCCGGACGGTCGCGATTAGCTTACTTCAACTAGTTGGGTTCACCGTCCTCAAGCAACATCTCGACAACTTCCTTAAGATTTCTATTAAGTTCATCGAGACTCTCCCCTTGCGTATGCGCTCCGGGCATGCCTGGCACGAACCCGGTATAGAAACCGGTGCCGGTATCCCGTTCGATAACCGCAGTAAATGATCTTCGCATTCAGCGAGCCTACCACGGCTCGTTCGACACGGAGATGCGGATGGTCGTCTTCCGGAGATTGGGACGGCCATGATCGAGGCGCGCATCGCGACCATCTTCAGCTTCATAGAAAGTCGCTTCCTCATCTACGATCTCGATCTCTAGGTCGGAGTGGATGAGCTCGTAATCGCGAAACGAAGATCAGCGCCATAAACTCGGAAAAAGTAACGCGAACAACCAGCGTCATCGATCGATCGAAGGAGAAATCCGCGCGTACCGCGGGCCGGCGATGTTTTTCGAGTCGCGTTCATGTCGCTCAGTATAGTGTGTCGAGGTTGCCTATCGGCCGGTGAGCAATACCGACTCAACTGCGCGATTTGTGCTAGGCGAGCAACAAACTGGGGTGGCAATCGCGACGATCGTAGGCACGACGGCTCTGGCGATGATCGTGGGCCTCGCTCGGCGCACGTCGGTCGGGCGAACGCGATCACTCAAAGCTGCAAAGCCGCCCCACATGCCGGCCTCCCCGGGGCAGGCGGCCGCCGCGACTGACGAGTGATTCGGAGGGAGCGAAGTGCGGCCGCCGTGCCGCCGTGCGGTGTTCAGTTACTCAGAGCGGCGCCGCGGCCAGTTACTATTGAGCAGACCTTCCGCGCAATCTCGGCTGGACGCCCGACGCCTTTTGTATATCCTCCGTAATCGGACGAACGAAGCATTTCCCATGCTTGTTGCTTGGCGCCCGGCGCAAACTGAAGAGAAAGCGACCAATGCGGCTTTGCCATAGCAGCCGAAGCAGCGCGATTATTCTCAGCAGGATCGTAGAACCTGACGAAGTTTACCTCTCGGCATGTTGGATCAGTGGCAAATTCAGTCGCCAGTTGTGTCTCGAAATCGCGCACTTGCGGAGTTGGGTCGCCGAGGCAGTTCTTCAGCAATTGCCGTCAGATCTGGGCAGGAGGCGAAATTCTGACATCCTACCTGGGCGATACTCGCGGCATTGGCCTTGAGCCATTCCGTTGCGTGTGAACAATATTCTTTGGCGAAATCACGATTCGACCACCCGTCCAGCACGACTGTTGGCCCAGACTTGCTGCAGCCGCTCAATACGACAGAGGAAATGAGGTCGATGAGTGCCGAGCCGCGATTCATGACACGATAACCTGTGAACAGGGCAAGTGTAGCCGAAGACTGCGAGTTGGTGAATGAAAATGCCGATCAGAAGCGACGCAATGACGCCGTCCGAGCAACTCGTCGACCCGAGATGCTCGCGCGCTGCATCGAAGCAGTTTGGCTCATGACTTCCCATCGTCATCCCAGGCGCCTGGGCGATTCGCGATATTGCGAAGGTGTTCCTCAATTTTGTTAAGTGCTTGCTCGACCCGATCCATGTGATCTTCCGATCGTTTTACATACCCGCTCTTGCGGCTGAAGTAGCCCATGCGTCGCATAAAAAGCGCCCAAATTGCAACGAGAGCGACCACCGGCGCCCACGTGATGAGAATCGTTACGCAGCCAGTACTGTGCTGATCTGCGGTGACCGCTTGCCACAGCACAAATAAGAACACGCCTTCCTCCGATCGAGAGAATGCGGATACCTTCGCCGTCTCCGCATCCTTAGCTTATGGCGAAACGCTTGCGTTCGCGCGTGACATTCGAACTGAACCGATCGCGTCTGCCCGGTTAACGCGATCACTCTAAGCTGCAAAAGCCGCACTCCGCGCCGGCTCCCGCGGCAGGGCGGGCGCCGCAACCGACGCTTGCGTCGGAGGAGCGATGTGCGCCCGCCATGCCGCCGCTCAGCTTGTGAGGATCGTTGGGCGGCGGCAGTCGTAGGATCGGCTCAACTATTCAGCTTCACTCAAAATAGCGATGTATTTGCGCGTTGGCTCACTCAGAATCTGTAGCTGATTCTTCTTTAGTTTGGCCTGTAGAGCATCGAATTTCTGATTGATTTCATCGACCGCTGACTGATCCGCCTTATCTCGCTCATCCTTTTGCCACGTCTCGAGCGTTGCGAGATTTTGTGGAACATCAGGCGGGCGCCATGACCGGAGGTTAATAAGCGCTTTCATTTCGGGTGCAATTAGATTGGATTGCTGAGGCAGAACGTAGTCAAACCATCCGAGGAGTGACTGCATCTGCGCACGATCGTCGACAACGCGCATAGCGTAGTCATCAATTGTCTTCAGGAAATAGGCTTCTCTAGCCGCGTCACGCTCATCGTGATCGCGCTTAAACATTGCTGCGTAATATCTGGTATAGATCTCGGCATCACGATAGCTCCAAATGTCAGCCCTCAACTTCACCCGTAGAGCGAAGAGGCGTTGAAAAGCATCCACTGATTGATTCCAGCCGATTTCAACAGCTTTGATGCGAGCCTCGGCCTGGCGTAGACGCTTGGTTTTGATGTAGTCCAGTACTTCACTGGTGACGCCGCCGGCGATAGCACCTGCAAGCGTGAATGCTGCTATCAGGACGGTGGTTTTTCGTTCGGTCTCCATGGTCGGCTCCTCTCTTTTGTGCGCCCTAACCTAATTAAGGAGTGCCCGGGGCGGAGGAATGCCTACCACCAAAAATGACAAGTAAGCGCGATGCGCCATAAATACCTGCTGATTTCGTTCGCCTAACTATCCTCATAAGCTGACAAAAGCCGCCTGGCTTCCCGGCCGAGCGTTTACGGGAATTGATCCTCGGCAAGAGCTATAGGCTGATCTACAAACCGAAGAGGTGCATTTAATCGCCCTCGTGCATAGCGCGTGACCTCAACCGCACCCGACACCTGCGACCCTCATCACAGCCGCCGCCCCACCCGCCCGCCCATCCTGCCGGGAGCATGACCTCCGCCCTCAACCGCCTCGCTGCGGACCTCGTCCTCCTCGCCCACTTCGTCTTCGTCCTATTCGCCGTCTTTGGCGGTCTGCTCCTGCTCACGCACAGCGCTTGGATCTGGCTTCATGTCGCGGCGGTGCTTTGGTCTCCGTCGTCAACCTTGCCAGCTGGACCTGTCCGCTCACGCCGATCGAGCAGGGGTGCCGGCGGCGGGTGGGGGCGTCGTATGAGGGCGGCTCCATCCGGCACTACGTCGGCTCCGTCGTCTGCCCGGCGGGGATGCCGCGGCGGCTCGAGCTGATCGCTGGCGCCTGGCGCTGACCCTCACAACCCCCCGCCCCAATTCGTCCTTCTGGCAATGACCTTCGTGTCTTCGAAGACCGGCCAGTTCGCCTACTTCTCCCAGCAGGTCGGCGACGCCGACTGGCGGGGGAAGAGCGTCCTCGACTTTGGCGGCAACGTCGGCAACATCCTGCGCGACCCGGCTGCCACCATCGACGAGGAGCGCTACTGGTGCGTCGACGTCGACGCCGAGTCCATCGAGCGCGGCCGGGCGGCCTTCCCGCGCGCGCATTGGATCCACTTCGACCGCTGGTGCTACTTCTTCAACCCCTACGGAACGCGCGGCCTCGAGCTGCCGGACATCGGCCAGAAATTCGATTACATCGTCGCCTACTCCGTCTTCACCAACACCGCCCCTTCCGACATGGTCGAGCTCGTCGGCGGCCTCGAGCGGCTCCTGGCCGATGGCGGCGCTCTCGCCTTCACCTTCATCGACCACCGCCACCACGCCTGGCCGAAAAAGTACAAGTGGAACAACTTTCACTGGCGCCTCGAGCGCGAGCAGGGCGACGTCTGGACCGACGAGGCCACGGCCCTGCGCGCGCGCGCGGACGCCTCCGCGTGGTGCATCCTCGTCAACGGCGAAGAGCTTTACGTCGAGCGCGAGGACGTCCCCGAGGTGCCGGCGGAGCAGCAGCGCACCTTCCACGCCTTCTACTCGCAGGAGCATCTGCAGTCGCTCTTCCCGCACGCGCGGATCCTGCCGCCGGCGAACAACGAGATGCAGCACTGCTGCGTGATCCGGAAATGATGGACTTCGTTCGACTGACCGACGAGCAGCGGAAGGCCTTCGACGACGACGGCTTCCTCGTCGTGCGCAACGCCCTCGACCACGGCAGCGTCGCCGAGATCACCGAGGCCGCCGACCGCGTCGCCGACATCTTCCTCCGCAAGCACGAGATCCCTTCCAAGCCCGAGCACAACCACATGGACTGGCGTCCCGGCGTCCTCCGCGAGAAGGCTTTGCACGACCTCGTCGCGCGCGCGCCGATGGTCCCGCTCATCGTCCAGCTGCTCAGTCCGAACATCCACCTCCACTCGACCTCGGTCCTGTACAAGAAACCGTCCGACCCGAGCGCGCCGCCGTTCCGCCGCGGCTGGCATCGCGACATTCGCATCCCGCGCGACCTCGGCCACCAGGCCCTGCCGCGCGTCGGCGTCAAAGTCTGCTACTGCCTCACCGACTTTCCGACGCCGAGCTCCGGCATGACCCTCCTCGGCCGGCGCACGCACCTGCGCACCGAGCCGCTGGTCATCCCGAAGGGCGGCGTCGACCCGAAGGACGTCGAGCTCTGCGATCTCACCCTCAGCGCCGGCGACGCCTTCCTCTTCGACAACCGCCTCTACCACACCGCCACGCCGAACAAGAGCGACCGCACCTCCAAGGTGCTGATGTACGGATATGCGTACAGGTGGATGAAGCCTGAGATCTACCTCGAGACGCCGGACATGCGCAAGCTCGCCCAGTCCGACCCGATCACGTTCCAGCTCCTCGGCGGCTACCGCGACATCGACACGCCGCCGTGGGCCCTGCAGAACTGGGCTGAGCGCCACGGCGTGGCCCCGAAGCCGGTGCCGTGGTTCGTGGAGGAGTCGTGACGGCCAGGCCCCTCCGCTTCCACTGGATGCTGCCGAAGGCCTTCGAGGTCGTCGACGGCCAGACCCCGCGCCAAGCGGCGCGCTATCGCATCGAGTCGATCCGCATCGAGTCGCCGTCGCCGAAGCCGGACATGGATGGCTGGCTGCGCTTCGCTAGGCACGCCGAGGACGCCGGCATCGAGTCCGTGCTCATCTCCTTCAGCCGCTACGAGCCCGAGCCCTTCCTCGTCGCCTGCGCCATGGGGCAGGAGACGGCGCGGCTCAAGTACATCGTCGCCTACCGATCCGGACTGATGAGCCCGACGTCGTTCGTGCAGCAGATCAACACCCTCTCCGCGCTCATCGACGGCCGCGTGGCCATCAACATCGTCGCCGGCAGCTCCGCCGCGGAGCAGCGCGGCTACGGCGACTTCCTCCCGCACGACGAGCGCTATGCGCGCGCCGAGGAGTTCCTGGCCGCCGCGAACGCTTTCTGGCGGAACGGGCACGAGGTCGACTTCGACGGCCGCTACTACAAGCTCGAGAAGGGCAAGCTCCACACGCCCTTCGTCGCTCCCGATCGCCGCGCGCCGGAGATCTACGTGTCCGGGCACAGCGAGCAGTCGATGCGCCTGGCCGCGGCGCAGGGGACGTGCTGGCTGCGCGCGGCCGACACGCCCGAGTCGCTCCGCCCCTCCGTGGCGCGCATGCGCAGCCTCGGCGTGGACATCTGTCTGCGCGCGTGCGTGATCTGCCGTCCGACGCGCGACGAAGCGCTTCGCGTCGCGCAGTCGCTGCTGCCGGACGACGCCTCGGAATCGACGATCGGCCTGAAGAACGATTCGGCGATGTACGCGGAGTCGCACGCGAAGAACGAGTGGCTGAGCCGGACGATCTGGACCGGCCTCGTGCCGCATTACGGCCCCGTCTGGACGACGCTCGCCGGCACGCCCGACGAGCTCGCGGACCTCTTCCTCGCCTACAAAGAAATCGGCGTCAACCAGTTCATCCTCTCCGGCTGGCCCGAGGCCGGCGAGGTCGCGAACTTCGGCGCGCAGGTCATCCCGCGCGTGCGCGACGCGGAGCGGCGGCGGGTGGCATGAGCGGGCTCCGTTTCCACTGGATGATGCCGAAGGGCGGCGAGGTGTCGATGACGACGGCGCAGGAGACCTCGCGCGTGGCCACGACGAAGAGCGACTCGCCGGCGGCGCTGCCCGACATGCAGGGCTGGACGCGCTTCGCGCGCGCCGCGGAGCAGTCGGGGATCGAGTCGGTGCTGCTGTCGTTCAGCCGCTACGAGCCCGACACGATCCTCGTCACCTGCGCCATGGGCCGGGCCACGTCGACGCTCAAGTACATCGTCGCCTACCGCTCCGGCCTCATCCAGCCCGCGCCGTTCGTGCAGCAGATCAACACCCTGTCGGGGCTGATCGGCGGCCGCGTGGCGCTGAACATCGTCGCCGGCAGCTCAACCGCGGAGCAGCGCGGCTACGGCGACTTCCTCGAGCACGACGACCGCTACGCGCGCGCCGCCGAGTTCCTGACGGTCTGCAAGAACTTTTGGAACGGCGAGCGAGTCGACTTCGACGGCGCCCACTACCGCGTCGACGGCGGCCGCCTCCACCCGCCGTTCCAGGCTCCCGACCGCCGCGCGCCGGAGATCTACGTCAGCGGCCACTCGCCGCAGGCGCAGTCGCTGGCGCTGTCGCACGGCACGGCCTGGCTGCGCCTCATCGACACGCCGGAGAAGCTCGCCCCGGTCGTCGCGCCGGTGCGCGCGCGCGGCGTCGAAGTCTGTCTGCGCCTCTGCGTGATCTGCCGCGAGACGCGCGACGAAGCGATCGCCGCGGCGACGGCCATGCTTCCGGACGACGACACCGAAAAACAGGAGCGCGGCATCCTGCAGCGCAGCGACTCCCAGACGCTCAAGCAGGCCCTGGCCGCGGCGGACGAGCGCGGATGGATGAACCGCAACCTCTACGCGGGACTCGTGCCGTACTACGGCTCGTCGTCGATCACGCTCATCGGCAGCGCGGTCGAGCTGGCCGAGCAGTTCATCGAATACAAGAAAATCGGCGTGACGCAGTTCATCATCGCCGGCTGGCCGAAGCTCGACGAGATGCGCATCTTCGGCCGCGAGGTGTTGCCGCGCGTACGGCAGATGGAGGGATCGTGACGATCGTCGAGGCACCGAGGGCTTTCAATCGCGAGATGTATGTCAATCATCCGGAGAACGTGTTCTACGGCACCGACGACGGCGCGCAGGACGGCTCGTTCCGCGAGTTCACCGACATCAAGGCCCACTACGACGGAGTGCCGGCCTGGCGGCACGACGACATCCACATGATCAGCGTCGTCGGCGGGCTCTACGGGCTGAACATGATCCCGCTCTGGCGGCCGAAGCGGATCACCATCTTCGACATCAACCCGGCGGCGCTGACGTACTTCCAGTTGATCCGCAACGTTTGGATCACCAGCCGCGACGTCACGCATTTCCTGGCCCGCCTGACCGCGGGCGACTACGACGCCGTCACCGACGACGAGCGCTTCGTGCGCGAGAACATCTGTCTCAAGCAGCGCGGCTGCCTCCCGCGCGAGCGCGGCTCGACGAAGCGCCCGTACGAGCGGAGCTGGCAGTACGCGTTCGAGCACTTCGCGCTGACGAAGCGCATCCTCACCGAGGCGCCGCTGGAGATCCGCAACGAGCCGATGGAGAGCGAGAGCTTCAGCAACTACATCCGCACCCAGCAGAACCTCTGGATCTACGCCTCGAACATCACCGAGTTCCACTACTTCGACCTCGAGTTCGCCGATCCGAAAAATTGCGTGTGCGTGCAGATCATCTACCCCGGCAACCTGGAGATCGTAGATCTGGCCCCGCTCAGCGGCGGCCCGGTGAAGGTCGACTTCCACATCCCCCTGAAGGCGCGGCGCCTATGAAAGTGAAGATCGCCACGAACGCGGCGCCGCCGGCGATCGGCACGTACTCGCAGGCCATCCGCGCCGGGAACCTCGTCTTCGTCGCCGCGCAGTCCGGGCGCGATCCGGCCACGGGAAAGCTGGCCGAGGGACTGGATGCGCAGACGCGGCTGATGCTGGCGAACGTCGAGGCCATCCTGAACGCCGCCGGCTGCACGCCCGCCGACATCGTCAAGGTCACGCTGCTGCTGGCCGACCTGAAAGACTTCAAGGAAGTGGACACGATTTACGCGGCCTGGCTCCCCGGCCTCGGCGTCACGCCGCTGCCGGCGCGTACGGCCTTCGCCGCGCAGGCCCTCCCCGCCGGGGCGCTGGTGATGCTCGAGGTCGTCGCGGTCGCGCCCGATGCCTGACCTCATCCAATGCCTCTGGATCGGCCCGCGCCTCTCGGCCATGGAGCGGACGTGCCTGGCCTCGTTCCTCCGCCTCGGCCATGAGGTGCACCTCTACACGTACGGCGACGTCGACAACATACCGCCCGGTACGGTGGTCCGCAACGGCCGGGAGATCCTTCCCGCGGAGCGGATCTTCCGCTACCGCGAGCACGACTCCGTCTCCGGCTTCTCCAATTTTTTTCGCTACAAGCTGCTGCTGGAGCGGGGCGGGTGGTGGGTGGACACCGATCTCGTCTGCGTGAAGCCGTTCGACTTCGACGGCGACTACGTCTTCAGCAGCGAGGGCGCTGGCGTCGTGAACTGCGGCGCGATCCGCGCGGCGCCCGGCAGCGAGGCCATGGCTTTCGCCTGGGACTTTTGCAACGCCAGGGATCCGGTCACGCTCAAGTGGGGTGAGACCGGCCCGGCCCTGATGAAGCAGGTCATCGAGCGCTTCGCACTGCACGACCGCGTGCAGCCTCCGCATGTCTTCTGCCCGATCGCCTGGCCGGAGTGGCGGCGCATCATCGACGCCGAGGCGCCGGAGCTGCCGGCCGAGTCGCGCGCGGTGCATCTCTGGAACGAGCTGTGGCGGCGCAACGGCGCCGACAAAGACGGGACGTACGATCCGCGCTCGCTCTACGAACGGCTCAAGCGTGCCGCCGCGCCGCCAGCGCCTCCTCGAACGAGAGCGACGGCCGCGCCTCCATCGTCTCCAGATGGGCCGCGCCTCTCCCGCGCGCGATGACGACGGGGTTTGCCGCGCGCAGCATCCTCGGCGTGCTGTAGCGGACGATGAATCCCGTGCGCCACCACGAGGCTCGATTGGGATTCGAGCCGTGGACGATGTCGACGTGGTGCAGCGACATCTCGCCGGCGCGCAGGACGACATCGACGGCGTTGGCCTCGTCGACGTCGACGGCGATCTCCTGCCCGCGGCTGAGCATGTTGCGCGGGTCGCCGCGCTCGGCGTGGGCGAGCTTGGTCCGGTGCGAGCCCGGGACGACGCGCATGCAGCCGCTCTCGGCGGTGCTGTCGCTCAGAGCGATCCAGGCCGAGACCGCCGGCGCGTCGCCGAGGAACGTGGCGTATTCGCCGTCCTGATGCCAGGCGATGAAGCCGTCGTCGTTCGGCGGTTTCGAGAGGATCAACGAGCCCCACACCACGAGGTCGTCGCCGAGGATTTCGGCCACGGCGTCGACGACGCGCGGATGCAAGGCCAGGTCGTACGCCCAGCCGAACGAGTAGTGGGCGCGGTCGAAGTGCTTGAGCGTCCCGCCATGCGCGTCGACGAGGCGCGCGTACTCTTTGCGCACCGCGGCGAGCTCGCCGTCGTCGAGGACGCGAATTGGGAAGGCGATGCCGCGCTCGTCGAAGCTCATCCGAGCACCTTCTCCATCGCCCGCACGACGTCGTCCATGTCCTCGAGGCCGTTCGGCGGGTTGATGAACGAGAACCAGAGCAGCTCGCGGTTGATCGCTTCCGAGCGCGGGCACGTGCCGGGCGCGCGCATCCGCGCGAAGAGCGGAACGGCGTCGAGCAGCCGCGGGTATCCGGCCACCACCGGGATCCCTTCGGCCGCGAGCAGCTCCACGAGCTCGTCGCGCGACGGCATCCTCGGCTCCGCGGCGTAGCGCATTTTGAATACGAACCAGGCCGGCGTGGCGATCGCTTCGACCGCCTGCGGCGTGAGGCAGCGCGGCAACCCTTCCCTCAACCGCCGCACGTTCTCGGCGCGGAGGCGATTCCGCTCGTCGAGCTGCTCGAGCTGGGCGATGGCCAGCGCCGCCTGCAGGTCGGTGAGGCGGAAGTTCATCCCGACGATGCCCTCATCGCTCACGCCTTCGCCGTGATTGCGGATGAGGCGCGCGCGCCGCGCCAGGTTCGCGTCGTCCGTGACGACGACGCCGCCTTCGCCGCAGGTGATCGACTTCGACTCCGTCAGCGAGTAGACGCCGGCGTTGCCGAGCGATCCGACTTCGCGTCCGCGCCACGTCGCGCCCGGGGCCTGCGCGCAGTCCTCGATCACCGGGAGGCCGAGGGCGCGGAGGGCGTCGACGTCGGCGACGCTGCCGCCGAGGTGCACGGCGATGATGGCCTTCGTCCGCGGCGTGATCTTCGCGGCGGCGTCGGCGGGATCGATGCAGAGCGTGTCCGGCTTCACCTCGACGAACACCGGCGTCGCTCCGTGCGGCACGACGCAGGTGGCCGAGGCCAGGAAGGACATGCACGGCACGAGCACCTCGTCGCCGGGAGCGAGGCCGAGCGCGCCGGCGGCCATGACCAGGCCGGTCGTCGCGGAGTTGCAGGCCACGGCGAAGCGCACGCCGGCGCGCGCGGCGAACATGGCCTCGAGCCGGCGCACCCATCGCCCGCCGAGGAAGAGAACTTCGCGGTCGTCGAAGACGGCCGCGTCGGCCGAGGGCATCTCGCAGAGCGCGCCGGCGTCGAAGCCCTGCGCGCCGGCCCGGAAAGCCGACCAACTGCAGCTTTCCAGCGCCTCCGCCAGCAGCTCGCGCTCGCGCCCGCCGATGCAGCACGGCGGCGCGAACGGCCGCGTGCGCACGGCCTCGCGCGTCGGCACGGCGATGGTCATGGCGCCACCAGACAGTTCTCCGCCAGCGGCGTCAGCGGCACGACGGCCGGATCGCAGTCGAGCCGCGGCCGCAGCGGCTTGAGGTCGCAGCACGCCGCCGGCACGAAGTTCATGTAGAAGATCCGCCGCGGCCACGGTGACACGTTCGGCGCCGAGCCGTGGATGATCAGACAGTCGAAGAGGATCACCGTGCCGGGCGGGCCCATGAGCGGCACGATGCCGTGCTCGTTCGCAGCCTCGCGCACGATCTCCATCGGGATGTCCATCCGGTCCGGAACGAAGATGTGTCCGCGCCGATGCGAGCGCGGGATCATCATCAGCGGTCCGTTGCAGGCGTTCACGTCGTCGAGGAAGACGCCGGCGATGGCCGCGCGCGGCGTGCGCATGCCGTCGAGGCGGTACCACTGGTTGAAGTCCTGGTGCCACGCCCAGCCGCTGCCGGCGAAGCTGGTCTTGACGTTGAGGCGCGACTGGAAGACGTGCACCGCGCCGCCGAGAGCCTGCTCGACGAGGTGCAGAAGATACGGATGCCGCGGCACGCGCGCGAAGGTGTCGTGCACGAGGTGCGCGCCGAAGACCATCTTCGGAGTGTCGGGGACGCCGGCTTCGTCGATGACGGTGGCGCCGCGCTCGGCGACGAGGGCGTCGGCGGCGGCGAGGAGGGACGCGATTTCGTCCTTCGAAAGAAGAGAGGGGAGGATGGCGAAGCCGCGGTCTTGAAACTCGTTCATTGGGGTTCTTAGGTTGTTAAGTTCTTAGGTTCTTACGTTCTTGCGTGGAACCTAAGAACCTAAGAACCTAACCTCCTAAGAACTAACAACCTCTAGCCGCTCCGCCCCCTCCCGCGCCCGCACCCGCGGCAGCACTTCGTCGCGGAAGATCGCCATCTCCTCCATGTCCGGCCAGCCCATGAAAAGAAATTGCGTGATGCCGGCGGCGCGCAGCTCGAAGAGCGCGTCAGTCACTTCGTCCGAGGAGCCGACGATGGCCATCGCCGGCGCGCCGAGGAATGGGACCGCGCCGCTCCAGAGGTAGTCGTTCAGCCACTGCTCCTTCGCCGCCAACGCGTACGTCGAGGTGAAGGCGACGGAGTCGGAGCGCTTGGCGAACTCCTCGTGCGTCCGGCGCGGGCGGCCGCCGACCTCCTCGAGCAGCTTCTCCGTCGCCGCGAGCGCCTCGCGCCGCGTCGGCCGGGCGATGATCGAGACGAGCAGCCCGACTTCGATGCCGCGCTCGATGAGCTCCGCGGTCCGCTCGCGCAGGACCTCGGGCTTGTCGGGCAAGCGCCACAGGCAGTCGGCGTGCTTGACGGCCATCTCCTCGGCGCGCGCGGAGTTGCCGCCGAGGAAGATCTCCGGCTTGGTGCGGTCCGGCGCGACGAAGGGAACGATCAGCTTCCCCTTCTCGATTTTGTAGTAGCGCCCCTCGAAGTTGACCTCGGCCTCGCGGCGCCAGAAGGCGTCGCAGACGGTGAGGAATTCGTCGGTGCGCTCGTAACGCTCGTCGTGCGCCAGGAAGTCGCCGTAGTAGCGCTGCTCCTCCGGCGTGTGCCCGGCCACGATGTTCAGGCAGATGCGGCCGTTCGTCAGCGTGGCCACGGAGTTGACCTGCTGCACGAACGCGGTCGGCGAGAAGATGCCGCTGCGCACCGCGACCATGAATTTGATCGTGCTCGTGCGCATGCCGATGGCGGCGGCGAGGACGATGGGGTCGGGCCGGTGGAATCCGAACGCGGTCAGCACCGAGTCGATGCCGCAATCCTCGGCGTGCCGGCAGAAGTTGACGAGGGTGTCGATCTCCTGGATGCCGACGGCGCTGCGCGCCTGCGCGCCGCGATATTTCTCGCCCGCCGACGACATGCTCCAGTGAAATCGCAGGCTCATGGCGCGGTCGCCTTGAAGAAGGAGTGGTCGGACTTCTTGCCGAGGACCTGCCTGCCGATCGTGGCCAGCACCTGATCGTCGTTGTCGTGCCGAACATAAATCGTCAGATCGCGCACGATGCGCTCGATGGGGCTCGGGCGGTTGAGGGCGCGCGCGCCGCAGGCGCGGACGCAGTGGTCGACGGTCTCGCTGGCGAGATGCTCGCCGAGGTGACGGATGCGACTCCCCGCGGCCTGGGCCTCGGAGTAGCGGCCGCTCTCCCACAACGTGGCGATGTGCCGCAGCCAGAGATGCATGGTCTCGACGTTGAGGGCCATCTTGGCGACGTGGTGCTGCACGTACGGGTCGTCGCTCTTGTTCTGATGGCGGATGAAGTCGAGGCCGTATTCGAACGCGGCCTCGGCGGCGCCGAGGAACGACGACGCGTAGTGCGGAACGAAGCAAGTCTGCCATCCGTCGCGCAAATACTGCCCCGGCACGCCGACGAGGTTCTCGTCCGGGATGAACGTTTGATCGAAGCGGACGGCATGGCTGACGGTGGCGCGCATGCCGATCGGATCCCACCACGTGCCGTCGATGTGGATGGTCGGGTCCGCAAGATCGCACGCGAGAAGGAGCACGGTCTCGGCCGCCTCGGCGCTGGCATGACGCGCGCCGCCGGGGCCGGCGGGATTGACGAGGAGCAGCGCCCATCGCGCGCCGCCCGCGCTGGTGCAGAAGGCCTTCGTGCCGTTGAGGACGAAGCCGCCGTCGACGACTTGCACGGTCGTGCCGAAGCGGACCTGCTCGCCGGTCGCGCGCGCCTGCGGCTCGCCGCTCCACGCCACCCACGTCTCGTTGCGCTCGACGATGCCGGCGAACCAGCGGCGGCGCTGGGCTTCGTCGGCCAGGCCGTCGAGGAGGACGAGGGAGTTGGCGTGCCCTTCCCAACAGCGCGCCAGGGCCAGATCGGCCTTCGCAATCTCCTTCGTCATCATCCAGAGGGTGAAGACGTCGCCGCGATAGGGTCCCAGTCCAAGGCCGCCGTACTCGCGCGGGATGGTGGGGGCGTTGAGGCCGGCGGCGAAGAGGTCATCGAAGTCCTGGATCGGAAATGTGGCGGTGCGGTCGTAGTGCGCGGCCCGCGGGGCGAATTGCTCCCGCGCCAGACGCGCGACGCGCGCGACGACGTCGAGGTCCCACGAGGTCTCGGCAGTCATCGATGGAAGAACTCGCGATTGAAGTAGTTGGAGCGGCCGCTGTCGTCCTTGAACGCATTGAAGGTGGCCACGACGAGGACGCCCTGCTTGACGTTGGCCTGCAGCCGGACTTCCTCGAAGCCGAAGTCGTAGACGGCGGAGAAGGCGCCGGCTTTGTCGCCATCGAAGTCGAAGGCGTAGACGGGCGCGTCGACTTTGCCCCAGTCGCGCACGCTGCTGCTGCAATGGACGGTGACGCCGCCGTCGGCGCTCAGCGTGCAGACGATGCGCTCGATGCCCGCGGCCGGGTTGGTGTTGCGCCAGTCGCCGACGAGGACGGAGAGGTCGAGCGCCGCCTCGGCAATCATTCGTCTCTCCAGAAGAATTCGCGCGTGAAGCGGTCCGAGTACGGGCCGGATTCTCTGAACCGCACATACGTCGCGACGACGAGCAGCCCGAGGTTGAGGTTCGCCTGCAGCTCGACGTCGGCCTCGGGGAGTCTGTAACGGGCCACGAACGCCCCGGCCGCCGCGTCGCCGCTGGTCAGCCAGCCGGCATAGACGGTGTCGGTGCGGGCCACGCCCCAGTCCTGCGGCGACGGTCCCGCCCCGCCGCCGTAAACGCGCACGAGAAGAGCGTCGCCGTCGACGCGGACGTCGAGCGCGCCGATCCACTGCGGCTTGTCGTTGGTGCGGACCCACTCCCCCGCCATGGCCTCGACCGCGACCCGCGGCCGCGGCGCCGGCAGAGAGACCCGCTCCCACTCGCGAACGCTGTCCACTGATCGAAGACGCCCTCGCCGGAGGCTTTGTGAAAGCTGCTACAGTTCGGCAAGGACTACCAAGTGGATCTTCATCAGGTCAACTCCTCCGTCCTCGCCGCCGCCGGCTACGACCCCGACCGCCGCGTGCTCGAAGCCCGCTTCTGCTCCGGCCGGATCTACCACTATTTCGAGGTCCCGGAGAACGTGTTCCAGAAGCTGCTGAGGGCAAAGTCGGTAGGCCAGTATTTCAACCGCTCGGTCAAGCCCCACTACCGCGCGGAGCTGGTGTACGACCCCAACCGCAGCACGCGCCGCTGAGCTCAGGCGATTTGGAAGTCAGTTACTTCTCGGCGCAAAACTCGCGATTCTGAGCTTCGCGGTCGCACATCGTTTCAACCGAATCTCCCGTCAGTCGGGGCGCCCGTCCTTGCCGCAGTGAAGCCGGCGCGCCGAATCCTTCGCAGCCGCCAAGCAAGGCCAATTCGACGCGTGACGCTCCTCCCTGCGAGGTGCCGTGACCGCGCCACGCTGCGCAACGCCATCCGCGCCCGCCATTACAGCATCCGCACCGAAGAGGCCTACCCGATATGGCGGTCGAGAAGCTTCGGTTCCTGACTCATCGGCGGTAGCTTCCCTCGGCCGGGCGACGAAGACAAGGCCCTCTACTCTCGTCGAGCCCCGCGAGGCCGGCAACGTCGGCGCCGCGGCCCGGGCGATGAAGAATTTCGGCTTCACCGACCTCTGGATCGCCGGCTCCGGCGCGGAGCGCACCGACGACGTCTCTTCGTGGTGGGCGGTGGGGGCGAACGACGTGGTGCTAGCGGCGACGCGCACGGCCACGCTCGGCGAAGCCCTCGCCGACTGCCACCTCACCGTGGCCACGACGGCGGTGCGCGAACGCCACGTGCTGGAGCAGCTCACGCCGGCGGAAGTCGCGGAGCTGGCGCGCGAAACGCTCGGCGAGGAGCATCGCCTCGCGCTCGTCTTCGGGCGGGAGCGGTGGGGGCTGAGCGGCAGCGAGATCGCCCTCTGCCAGCGCACGGCCTCGATCCCAACGTGGCCGGAGTTCCCAACGATGAACCTCGCGCAGTCGGTGGCGATTTTCTGTTATGTCCCCGGTAATCGTGGCATGAGTGCGCATCAAGCTGGTCGTGATCGAGCCTTCTGCCGGCGTAACGCGATCACTCTAAGCCGCAAAAAGCCGCCTACCATGCCTACCTCACAGCGGAACAGCAGCCGCCGCGACTGACGAGTGATTCGGACGGAGCGACGTGCGGCTGGTGTGACGCCGCGCAGTTGGAGCCGCCCGAGGCGGCTCCGCCGCCGGGCCCGGAGCCCGGCGGCTTTTGTCAGCTTGTGAGGATCGTTGGGCCGCTTTCGCATTGCGCCGTATGCCTGTTCGCTAGATGGCCTCGGCTGAGCGACGTTGCGAAACAGACCGCCAACGGAGAGAACCGTGACGCCCGCGGGGAGAAATAAAGCCGGCCGAAAAAAGTGAATACAGGCGCTTCCGCCGCGAATGACGCCATAAAGAACCGCGAGCGCGATCAATGATGAGAGAATCGCGATGGGCAGCGCACCGCTAATTGCGAGGAAGCCAGTGAAAAGGTTGGGCAGGTTCGCCCGACCGCAGAGCCGAACGAGCAAAGCGGCAGTCAACCAGCCAACGGCAGCACCGAGTAAGGCGAGCACCAAAGCAGTGGCTCGTTGTAATTTATCCCGTTTATTGAGACACTGAAACCCATCCGGCGGACTGTTCGGTGCGAATAATGCTAAGCCGCTGACCGGGATGGCGCTTGAGAAGCTCGCACGCCGCGCAGAAGACCGGCGACACTGATATCTTCGTCGAGCTCTTCCCAATGAATACCTTCGCCTTCGCCAATCAGCTCAAACCGGTTTCGCTGCTCTCTCGAACCGTGAAGCAGCCGCGGAAACCAAACGAGAGGAACTGAAAGCTTGCGACCGTCAACCAAATGAACTGTCAGCTCATCTTCAGAGACGAGGACTTCGCTCGCCAAAGGTTCTGCTGCTTCAACTGGGGATGTGCTCATTCCAAGCCCTCAAAAACTGTTGCCGTCTCTCGACCACCATTCGCTCAAGTTCGCGAAGCTCGTGAGCCGCAAATCCGCGTGACTTCGCTAAGGATACTTCACCGAGCCAGAACTTCGCGACCTTCCGTTCCCGACGAACGTGGATGTGAGGTGGTTCATCCCGTTCGTTGCTGTAGAAGAAGAATCGGTAAGCCCCAACTCGGGCGACGTCCGGCACGCCTCAAAAGTATACCCCATGCGCGATCACGGAAATCCTGCGGCCGAAGTCCTTCGCAATGTCTCCGCCAGTCAATGTGATGCTCGCGGCGAACAGCGCCACTTGCAGTTGTGGTTCCCCGAGCAATTCGTGCGGTCGGCCCAACGCCCACTCTAAGCTGCAAAAGCCGCCCTCCGCGCCGGGCGGCAGCGCGGCGCGGCAGCCGCCGCGACTGACGAGTGATTCGGAGGGAGCGATGTGCGGCTGCCATGCCGCCGTGCAGCTCGAGCCGCCCGAGGCGGCTCGGCCGCCGGGCCAACGGACCGGCGGCTTTTGTCAGCTTGTGAGGATCGTTAGCCCGCTTGTGGTCATTGACTCGAATCCGCGATGAACTTTGCTAAGTCTCGCGCGGTATGGATGAAGGCGATGATGCTCACCACATAAGTTTCGACACGGTAGATTAAGCGATAACTCTTACCAACGAAAATCTCGCGAACTGCAGGATCATGATACTCGCGAACGAGCCGCCCACGATGTGGCAATTCCGAAAGCGACGACGCGGCGCGTTCGGCTCGAACAGCAAGACTTGCGGCATAACTGGGCGAATCTCGGGCAATGTATTCAACCGCTTCTGCGAGGCCTGCGATCGCGGATTCAGCCCACCTTATTTCGTAAGCCACTTCGCCAACCGCTGCTGAACGTCAGCATGGGTTACCACCCTACCAGCCTCTACATCGGCGAGCCCTTGCTCGATCTTCTGCCGCACGTAGATATGGTACTGAATGTCTTCGAGCGTTGCATCCTCGGGCAGCGCCGAAAGTAGCTGCTGAACCTGCTCCTTGGCTGTTTCCATGGTTTGAATTGTAGCGCGGATGATGATGCAAGCAAGCTGTTTTTTTAGCGTTCGACTGCTATGAGAGTCTAATCACTTAAAGCAACCCTGCCTGGCCACGGTCACCACGTCGCCATGCGGCGACGTTGCCTAAATCGCGATCACCTGCGAGAACGAAGATAACGCACTCCGGCCCACATCAGCGATTGGAAGTGTAGCATGAGCGCTGACTTAGACGGTTGCGCTGAAAGCCACAGCAGCGTTTGTTACAGCGTGCTGCGGCTGTGCCCGAACGAAAAGTCTTGGCGCCGAAAACGACATCGCAAACGTATGCTGATGGCCCAAACTCCGTTGCTACACCCAAATCCTCCGTGCAGGAAGCGTCATACGACCGGCGAATACTCGAGGCTTAGCGTCACCCCAAGTAATTGTTTGCGAGGTTTGATTGCGCAGGGTCGAGACCAGCGACGGCTACGGCGGCAGTGAGTTTTGCTGGTCCAGGCCCATTCCTCACCTTGCGGCTTCGCGAGAGGCATTGTGCATCTCGCGACAAGCAAAGTTGCTGACATGCGTGACACTCGCGAAAATTGCGATTGTTAGCTCGTGTTTTTCGCGCTGGTCATGCGGTCGGGCTAACGGCCGACTCTAAGCTGCAAAAAGCCGCCTACCATGGCTGCCTCAGAACGGAACGGCAGCCGCCGCGACTGACGCTTGCCTCGAAGGGAGCGATGTGCGGCTGGCGTGACGCCAAGCAGTTGGAGCCCGCCCAAGGCGGCCCCGCCGCCGAGCCAACGCTCGGCGGCTTTTTGTCAGCTTGTGAGCGTCGTTAGCCCGCCCTATCACCGGCGGAGTTCGGTGGCTGATGGACGTAAGCAGCGTAGTAGACCGGTAACACGACAACACCCAGCAGAACGAAGAATATAACCCATAACAATGTCAAGCGGACTGATTTCCGATGCATGACGTCGTAAATTGCCAAGGTCCATGCGACAGCACTTACTAGAAGCACCACCGGAATAATTATCGTGAGCCGACTAAGTTGATGTCGGAGTTGCGGTGCCGGTACACGGCTGAACAAGCTGACGAGGACCGGAAGCAGAATGATCATGTAAAACAACCAAACTGCTTCGTAGCCGGCAAGGATATACCACCAAGTACGGCGCGACATTGGCGCGTAGTTTACAGCGCGAGCTCGCGAGGCGTCTTTGTTTGGCAGGCGAGCAAGCATGCGAATTTAGCCGAGTGTCAAGAACCCGAGCGCCAGGCACTTAACTCGACGACATGTCGGCGAACAAAAGCCGCTGTTGTTGTCAAAATCCGTTCGCGATCAGCGACGCGTGAAGCGGCAACACGCTCCACGAAAAGAGCCAGACGTACCGGCAATACTCGAAGCGTGTAACCATTAAGTTCTAGCAAATGAAGCAAAAAGTATGTAGCGATTCGCTTATTACCATTTACAAAGAAGTGACGTTTCGCTAGTTCGTAAAACGCCGCCGCGCATTTCGTGTGGAGAGATCGAAAGCGTTGCCTTCCGAACACAGGCTCGTTCACTGCGACAATGGCCGCGGCGGCAGCTGCAATTTGATGTATAGATGGTACGGGAATGGGCTCCGCGAAACCGGCAGCGTTGTATTCTCGCACAAAAAGCAGAAGATCTTCGGAGAATTGGTCTTGCGATAACCAGAGGATCGGCACTACTTCTTGCTCAAGATCTCGAAGGTTTCTCGGTAGGTGTGGAGTATGGCTTGCAGCCGTTGCGATCGTTTCTCGCCGGTTGCATCAGCGGCAGAGACCTTTTGCAATCTTCGCTTATCGGTACGGCTCTGCCGAGGGCGGTAGCGACCGCCCCTCACAGTCGATGCGCTGACTCGCGGCGAGTTCTTCGTGAGACGCTTTGGCACTGGGCAATTCTACCATCGTCGGCCGGTCGGGCTAACGCCCACTCTAAGCTGCAAAAGCCGCCTCACGCGCCTGCCTCGGGAGCGGCACGGCGGCTGCCGCGACTAACACCGAGTGGCAGGAGCGAACTGCAGCCGACGTGCCGCGTGCGTGCAGTTCGAGCCGCCCGAGGCGGCTCGGCCGCCGGGCCAACGGACCGGCGGCTTTTGTCAGCTTGTGAGAGAAGTTAGGCCGTTTCTGGCGCTAAGTTGCTCTTGCCTAGGTTGCATTGCGAACAAAGTGTCCGAAGATTGGCAAGTTCTGTGGCACCGCCATTCGCCCAAGCAACCACATGGTCGACGTGAAGCGTGATCGACGGATGGAGGGCCGGCGAGCGCCCACACAGAACACATTTGAAGCGATCGCGACGCATCACGAGGAAGCGAAGGCGAAGGGATGGCGATCGTTGGCCTTGACCAGATGCCAGGAGCCCAGAAGTTTCGATACGCAACTCGCCGTCGTCATGTTCAGCTAGTTGCGTGAACGTGCGCAGTGCGCCTAACCAGCTGCCGAAGCGACGCGCGTAGGGATTGAATGTATAGCGCGACAACGGCGGCCGCAGCTCGGCCTTGCGCGGCTGCCGGCCAAGCGTAATCCATACTTCTCTCAGGTTGTCGAAGAGCGTGTCGTCCGGAAGATTACGGACCCGAACAATCCGGAGACCGGCTGCGGCGAGCGCTCGGTTCCATGATCCGAATCGCTTCTTGACGGTCGTGGGAGCATAGCTTCCATGTTGTTGATAGGATTCTCTTGAGAGTGTATCGGCGTTCAGAGCCGAGGCCACACGCTTGAGATCGACAAGGATCTCCTCGTTGGACATTTCTGGCCGCGTGTTTTCAAACTCAAATCGCATAGTGTGATGATACGCCTCAAAAGCCGACGCGACCTGCTCGCTTGTGAACCGGTAGGCTGTGATGGAAAGCTTGAGATCGGAGTCTCGGAGAATGGAAAGCACGGCGCCGTTCAAATTAGCAGTCGAATCGACCTCGGCCGAGCTGCGAACCGCTCCACGTTGTTGCTCGACCAGCCTGATGCTCTATTGAGTGCATCTGGATTGATCTGGCCAACGACGTCGGGTGTGAGCAGCGACGGCGCCGGCGGCGCGCGCCGAGGGCCATGCTGTTGGCTGGCGCGACGCTCGCCGCGCCGCTGGCGCCATGGCAACACGGCGCGAGATTGCGAGCGGCGTGACAGACAACAGGATGGCCCGAACGCGCGAGGGCGGGTAGCGCGTGAGGAGTGGGCCGCGACGAGCGTGCGCCGGGTGGTGGTTGAAGCGACATTGTGGGCACTCGACCACCGCGGGCGGCGGGTGAATGTGAAGGGGTCGAGTGCCCACAATGTCGCTTCGGGGGCGGCGCGTTTTGCTGGTCGCGGTTCACTCCTCACCTTGCGGCGCTGCGAGGGGGAACGTGATGCTGGCAATGAAACATGGCTGACTCATTGAGTAAATTTCGAGTTTCTCGTGCAATCGGCCTAACGCGATCACTCTAAGCTGCAAAAGCCGCCCTCCGTGCCAACCGCGAGAAGCGGCACGGCGGCTGCCGCGACCAACACGCAGTGGCAGGAGCGAACTGCAGCCGACGTGCCGCGCGCGTGCAGTTGGAGCCGCCCAAGGCGGCTCCGCCGCCGAGCCAACGCTCGGCGGCTTTTGTCAGCTTGTGAGGATCGTTAGCC